>JAEEGL013529131.1_pt1 | contig 14822 bp, 11 predicted proteins | sample 9134231 | NCBI WGS metagenome assembly JAEEGL01 (sample SAMN16246548, study PRJNA631951) | gut metagenome | biome: gut microbiome; feature: rumen; material: fiber-attached | host: Bos | place: Iran: Karaj | collected 2018-10 | reverse complement strand
ACTTTTTAACAAATATGAAGTTAGCTTCTTGTGTTTCGGCGTCGTCTCCTGCAGTTGTTATACAAACCATCCGTCCATCAGCCAGTTTAATTAAATAGCGTCTGTCTGCAGTGTCAAAATCGTTTTTCACCGTTTCTATGATTGTTGCCCCTCCGGCTTTTAGTCCCTCAGCAACAGTATTAAGTGTAGATGTTTTCCCTGTATTTGCTTTGCCGTATAGTGCTATTACCTTCATCTGATCTGGATTCCTCCGAATAATCACTTCTTCTATTGTTTTATAGGATCTTGCATAAACGACCCTTTCCCGATTGTAGCTACTATCCTATTTGTCAAGTTTTCTCTGAATTCGTTCAGTTTATTCACATTCCAAACTATCATGTTGATATGGTTGATATCGAAGTGGACTTTTTTGCCCTCTTCTTTCCCGTTGAACCATTCTTCTTGACAGGTCATTATTACCTCTTTTCCGAGACCTTTTGCAAAACCAGCCTCGTAATAAACACCTCCCCTATTTCCAGAAAAATCTGCAATGGTAAAAGCCGTAGTCCTTATCGAGCTGATAATCTTGTCAGTAATATCTCCATTGTAGAGCTCTCTATCAACTCTAACTGGTTGATAACCAGCATCCAAGCAAGCTGGAACGATGATATCATCATAAACTTTGTTCATTTCATCATTGAACCACATGGCAACAAAGCATTGATCTTTTACGGTAGTCTCTCTTTTGTTTTTGATTGCTTCAACACCATTTAATGTTAAAGAAACAGATTCTGAACCATCTGTCGCAGTACTATCATCCAATAATCCCCATTCAGAAAGAGCATCAACAATGTTGTAGAGTTCGTCCTCTTCTTGAGAGTATATGACTTCATCCGTTACTTCTACTGTATCTCCAAAATACGAAGTATTCTTGTTCACAAATTGAAGTAACTTGTCAACCTTTTCTTCAACGGTCTTAGGTACTTGCCGAATAATTGATTTCAATACCTCACTTGATAACTGAATCGGATGATATGAATCGTGCTCAGGCTTTGTTTCGTTTAAATAGCAACTGACATAATACTTGTCTCTTTCGGTGTTTTCGCCGAACACCAAGAACAACATGGAACTGTTAGGGATAATGTATGACCCACAATGAGGACATTCGACAAAAACTTCACGTCTTATCTCACCATTGCTCTCTTTTATTGCGGAACTATAATTCGCTTCTCTTCCACAAATCAGACACTCTTTAACGGTCATTTACCTTTATTTCCTTATTTGAACAAATCACAAATATGATTCTTCATTTTCCCTCTCCGATGCGTGGTCTCAAAGGCATCGGGCTGTATCGGTATGGGTCCCGAGGTGCGGCCTCCGGGTGGGCGACGGCACGGATGGGTGGGATATGAGGATCGGGTTCATTTACCGGATCCTTTGATAAGCAAGTTCATATGTTGGTGAACTGTCATCCAGTTGCATCTTATAAACAGGGATGGCTTTTTCTTTTGCAAGAAGGCATAGCAACTTCTCGTTGATTGGGCTGATTTTTCTTCCAAGATAGACACCTGTTGCCTTCTTGGTTGCAGGATGGTGCTTCAATAATTCTGTGTTGTTTTCCTTACGCATTGATCGGAGCAACAAAAAACTCAGACTGAATCTTGGATTAAAGATTCCACATAGTCTTTTGCTACAGACCTAAGTTTGTAACGGTTTGCTCTTTTGTTCGTAGGATCCTGTTCAGCAATAAAATAATGCTTATCATTCCTAAAAACTCCTTTAATCGAATCCTCAGAAAGAGAGACCCCAAAATAGTGCTCTAGAATATAGTCTATGTCGTTAACAGAAAACCAGTCGCCTAACTCTTCTTTTTCAAAGATATACATCGCTAGTACCACTTTCTGTTTTGTCTTATTCAGCATTTTAACCGCTGGGTATTTCGAAATATCAACCTTATCAATATCTGTTTCCGCATATTGAGACTGAATTCCATTCGCTTTCTTTACTCTTTGGCGAGGTTTCTTCTCGTTCTTGCTTTCTCTTGGAGCATAATTTCTAATGTAATCGAAGCCAGCGTTAGATACGATATAGCACTTCCCTTTTAGGTTTAAATCTGTAGAATCTGAATCCATTATTAGTCCCTTTTGGGCCAAATTAAAAAGAGAAGAACTAGGATTCTTTGGAACCGGACGTCGAGCTTCGGAGTACCACTCTCTGATGTTTTCAATTGAGAAATCTCTGTTCCCAGTTTTCTTCTCACAATAATTAGCGGAGAACAAAATGAAATCTTGTTCTGTCAGGTCTCCATATTGTCCAAGGAAAGAGGAGAGACTAATCCGTGAATAATCGTATTCTTCGACAGTTTGCGTCATTGAATGGTCAACAGGTTTTTCAATCTCAACAATTGATCCTTTTCTATCATCTAAAGGATACGCCCGATTATCAGGAATAAGCTGAGCCTGAGAAATGACTTCTGTTGCCAAAGGCAAAAAAGAATTCATAAAACTTGAACGTTGTTTTTCAACTTCGGAAGAAGGTCCCTCTGCTTCAAATTCAATATTGCCGAACTTATATTTTACTTTTAATATTTCTTCACTCATTCTTCCTCCTAAGACTATACTATTCCACCCCGACTATATAAATCTTCAAGCATTACGCGATAGTCCCTAATGATACAAGCTATGTCCAATCTGCCCGCAGTGTATGTTACACCATGTGCAGATAGGTTTCCTATTTCTCTAAAAGAATCAAAGTTCTTTGTTATCCGAGCAGGAATGCCTAGTTTTTTGTTTTGAACTGCATCTTTAACTATTCTTTCTAGCATAAAGTGACTACCGTCATTATTCGTGATATCCTTTTCAGCACCCTTATTCTGATATACTAATACCAATGTGACTTCAAATAATCTCCGCATCAGTACTGCACATGCATCGTAACAGTTGTTTCGATAACATGAATTGATCTGCTTAACCAATCTAGTCAGATAGTGTCTCCCTACACAAAACTTTGATTCCTCGAGCAATTCACTGTTAGAAACAATAGTCACAGTATCCACCCATAATTGTCCGCATTCCATCTCTAGGGACTGCAATACTACAGGCACAAAGTGTAAAACTGACCCATTATTGCTTGATAAAAGACTTCTACTTTTCCCTTTTGTTAGATTGTTTTTCAGTCTTGAAACATTAGGCTTACAAAAGCCAGCTTCTTCCATCCAGTGTGTGATTAATGTCATATTGAATTCAGAAACCGAATCATCCTTGTAATGATAATAGCAAAGATACTTTGCTCGGTTCACTTCGGTTTTCTTGAGTAAGTCGACCTCATTGATGAAATCCAACAATTGCATTGTTCAAATATCCCTCTTACTTCGATTCAAATTGCATTCTTAAAACTAGATCAATGTTGCTGGTTCCTGCCTTGCATCCATTGTAGTCGTTGCAACGCAACTCTCTTATGTCAAATTGCATTGAACCATTCTTGGCAAACTGTTTGGCAACGGCTTTCTTTTCTTTGTCTTTGACTCTTTTCCTGATGAAAACCTGCTCGATCACCTCGTGAAACCATATGAATCCATATCCTTTTCCGACGCAGTAGTTCTTTATTTCTTCTGCTTTCCGTTTGTTCTCTGCAGCTTTTGCTGTCCGGCTCAAGTCATCGGTATCAATGCAGTAAAAAACCCTGATAGTGCCATCAATAGGTTTTTGGCTCAGATACTGATTACTTTTCCTGTCGATTTCAGCTTTGACTGATGCTTTTTTGTAATTTCCCTTACCATTGAGATACACCGGTCTGAGGACATTGTTTCCCGTTTCATAGAAGGATTTCAGAAACGTGTTGATATACAACCAGTCGCTGTTGTTATCTTTATTTGTTTCCACAACAAAGAGTGCCAGCATCTTACTTTTCCTCCGAAAAGAAGACTGACAGGAAATCAAAATCTTCAATATTGAAAGGAAGCCCTGGAATCATGCCCTCCGAATAAAGCTTGGATGGACTGTAGTTCCCATTTCTGATCCATTGGACGCTTTGCTTCTCGTTGTTTATGAAATCAATGCCGTATTTCTGTTTTTTCAATATGTTCATCGGGACAGAATTATGCGTTGTAAAACACAACTGCCCTTCTCCATAATTCACAAAGAACTCACAGAGCTTTTTTAGATAAACCTCATTCATATTTGCATCCATCTCATCAATGAATGCAATACCTCCCCTGCTTGCCTGTTCAAGACATGAAAACATCTCCATCAGGTTCCTTAATCCGGATGATTCGTATTCATAGTCTATCGAGTAGGAACCGTAGTTCATAACAAGCCTGCACTGGTAGACGTTTTTTATAATTTTCTTGTCAATATCTATTCTCTTCAATTCCGGCTTGAACAGTTTGAGGAAACCGGCAAGTTTTTCGACCTGTCTCTTATAGGCCTCGAAAAGAGTCTTGGGAATCAGTGCCTTACCGCTGACAATCGGACTGGGACTCATTTCGGGACCTATAGCATTAATAAGCCTGGTATATTCACGGCTGATTGATTCGACATGACGGTCTTTTTCATCAAGGAAAACCCGGACCAACATGGCGAACATGTTTGCAAGCATTACAACCAAAAAGGTTTCATCCGTTGAGAGTAGATTCAAAGTCAATCTTTCTTCCTGAATAATGCTAGCCACCCCGGAAGTGAAGTTCACATCTGAGTACACCGCCAACATGCTGCTGTACTCATTTTTCTTCTCAAGAGCCTTTCTCAGATAATCGCTGAGGCTATTGGAATCCCCTTCTTCACTGAAGAAAACCAAATCCGGTCCTTCACATTTCAGGACGGTTCTTATCTCCCCGTTTATTGTTTTACCCGTTATCCGCGAAAGTGTCTCACTCTCAATGAAAGGTCTTCCTGTCTTGTTATTCACTACGATTTCATGGCTTAAGGTCATTTTCATGTCTTTAACCATGAAAAACACCTTGATTCGGAACACCTTCGCTTTCAAGTTGATTAAATCATTCAGAACCTTCACTGTTGAGTCTTCCACCAGGTATGAGTACGAGGTGCATATTTTCTTATAGACATCAATCGCATTCATAAAGGAGGATTTTCCGGAACCATTCATTCCGTAGATAGCTTTGATTGAGGATTCTTCAAACGGTTTTTTATATTCAATCGTGTCATTCAGGAAACAAACGGTCATCGGCTTCTCGATTCCCTTCATTCCCGAGACCTCAATCTTTATAATTCTGAACTTCATTTTTCTCCTCACGAAATATACGTTTTTGTATAAATTACTACAAAAACTGCTCAATGGCAAGTGTTTTTGAGGCTACTTCCCCACCTGTTCGTTTATCTCCTCAGGCTTCCTGTATGTCGGCACCACGCTCCTGAGGGCTTCTCGGGCAGTGTTGTTGTCTCCGCTATCACAGGCTTTTCTAAGGGCAGTGAGCACTTTCTCAATCTGGTCTTCGGACAGGGCCTCGTCATGTTCAATAAAGATCTGGGCGTTTTCTGTTTTCTCAAGTTTCTCTGATTGAATCAGCAGTTCCTCGTATAGTTTCTCCCCGGGTCTAAGACCTGTCTCGACAATCTCGATGTTCTGGGCACCCATCAGGCGGATCATGCTTTCCGCAAGATCCATGATCCTGATCGGCTTGCCCATGTCAAGGACAAAGAGGTCTCCGTTCTTGGCCATAGCACCGGATGCAAGAACCAGCTGGCTGGCCTCAGGGATTGTCATGAAGTAGCGGATTATCCTCTTGTCAGTGATTGTCACAGGCCCGCCCTGCTCTATCTGTCTCTTGAAAAGCGGAATCACAGAACCTGCGCTTCCAAGCACGTTGCCGAACCTTGTGGAGCTGTATTTGACCTTGCCTGTGGTGCTTGCGCTTTGGGCTATCATCTCACACACGCGTTTGGTCGCACCCATAACGTTTGTGGGATTTACGGCTTTGTCGGTGCTGACCATCATGAAACGCTCCGCACCATATTTCTCGCAACAGTCTATGACATTCTTGCATCCGAACACGTTGTTCTCTATTGCCTCAATGACATTGTGCTCCATCAGAGGCACGTGCTTGTGGGCTGCAGCGTTTATGACGATCTGGGGCCTGTAGGTGCCAAAGACCTTCTCCAAGGCATCCATGTTGATGATGGAGCAGATCTCAACCGCCATCTTCAGATTACCTCGGTATTTGATCCTCAGCTCCTGCTGGATGTCATAGGCTCCGTTCTCATAGATGTCCAGGATTATCAGCTCTTTGGGATCCATCTCCGCAATCTGCCTGCAGAGCTCGGCTCCTATTGATCCGCCACCACCGGTGATCAGGATTGTCTTGCCCTTGTAGTAGGCTTTTGTCTTCTCGTCCACCACAAACTGCTGGCGCCTGAACAGAAGCTCCTCCACTTTGAATTCCCTCAGATGGCTCTTGCCTGTCTCATCGTCAATCTGCGGGGCATCGTAGACCATGATGCGGCAGCCCATTTTGGTGAAGAAGGTGTACAGTTCCTGCTTCTTCTTCTCTTCCATGTCCGGGACAGCGAAGATCACTTCCTGGATATTCAGCTCATTGATTATTCCGCTGAGGTTCTCATTCTCATCATAGACCCGGATTCCGAACACGGATCTTCCGACTTTCCTGGAACTGACATCAATGAAGCATCTGGGGTCATAGATGGAGTTCTTGTTGCTGGTTAGGTCCTGGGCAAGGCTTGCCCCGATGTTTCCGGCACCAAGAATGGCCACATTGATTTTTCTGACGTTATTCTCATCACTTGCGGTCTTCACATTTGAGAATACCCTCAGAACAAGCAGAAGGAATCTGCCCCATGCACTCTTCTTTGTGCCGCACTTGTAACAGTAGCGGTACAGCATCCTTATTACAAGAACTCCCAAAAGGTCAAGCGTCACAAAGGCCGTCATGCGAATGACCGCATAGTTCTCTATTGGTGTCAGCCTGGAAATAAGGAAGTAAATGACAAAGCCAATTGCCTCGGTAAATATCATGCGGACATAGCCCTGGGTTCCGCCGTAGCGCCATATCTGCATGTAGACTCCACCGACCATTCTTGCGGTGAAGATGCAGATGCAGAACAAGCCCAGGTTCATCACAAGTCCCCTGGTGTTCATCCCGTCTGCCCCATGCATGAAAAGGAACACCACTATCGCAGATGAGACCATGACAAACAGGTCATAGAAGACCAGTGTCCATCTGACAGCTATCTTTTTTCTCTTTCCCATTGTTGTTGTGTTTTCCCTCTTAATCGTTTGTGCACACTGACCCTTCACGCACGTGCGCGTTGAAAAAAGCCTTCCTGGCCTGGTCCTCCGCCTTGCCGCACCCGTCGCAACGTGGTTGCAGACCCCGGGCGGATTATGTGCCCATACACAGAAAAAGACTCCGTTGACCTTGGAAGGTTACGAAGTCTTCAGCGTGCATTCCTTGCATTGGAAATCTTGAAAGTGTGATAAATGGGTTTCTTTTCCCTTACAGGATGGAGTGTTGCCACCCCTTTCTCAAATAACATACAACCTCTCTCAATAAGCCAATGCTTAACAAATGTATATGAACATTTGTGCATTTACTATATCACAGATATAATATAATAACAATCATTAATTCAGCCGTTGTTTCAAACGGTTTCAGAAATGAGGCTTATTGATTGCTGCCACAGGATTATGGACAATTGGCATTATTCTTTTGAATGTACAATAATTGTTTGTGTGTAAAGCGTATGTTATACTCTTTATGTGAGTATTAAGGAATTAATTAGCCACAGGTTGGACACTCTCAGTGATACTGGTGATGACAAACTCTTTGAAGATGTTTGTCAAATATGTATTAAACAGATCATAAGTCATAAGAAAGCAGTCTTTAAACATACTGGAAATGTTTATGGTGGAGATGGTGGCGTAGACGGCTTTATCTTGAATGAGGATTATTCCCATTTTAGAATCGCCTACTCTACCAGATCAGATTGGCAGAAAAAACTCAGGGAAGATGCTTCTCATCCAAACGCATCAAATTATAATGGGCTGTTTTTCTGTTCTAGCAGAGAGATCAATCAAAGAGACGTAGAGAAAGAAATAAACAGGCTAGAAGAAGAATACGGTTATTCCATACGGATCATCTCAAAATCTATTCTCATCGACCTTATGGAGGATCTCCCGGAGTGTCTTAACCTCCTAGAAATCCCTGCGGAGTTGAACAGATTGGAAATCGAACATCTGGCAAAGCACAATCAGTTCAACAGTGTATTAGAAATACTCAGCCGCTATATTCCCAGAAGAATAGTTCATAATGATGAAGATGTTTCATTGTTGTATGATGACAAATCCGTTTTGCTTTCGGATTATGTGAAAAAACTGCCCACGGTGACTGTCATGCTGTCACCTGCAGGATATGGCAAAACAGGAGCTTTCAAGCAGGTCTGCAATCATATCCTAATGAATCCTGAAGAGTACTCTCTGCCACCAGTATATTTGAAAATACCAAAATACAATCCCGGAACTTTGTATAACAAAATCACTGACATTGTCGGGCATTCTCCGGACTACGAGCTTAGAGATGCTCTTCTGTTTATTGACGGAATTGATGAAATCAGTAATGAGGAATTGAAAGACCTAGTTGACGATTTGAGTTCATGGACAAGTAACTCAAGTTTCACTCGTAAACTATTCCTTGCAGGAAGAACAAATGAGTTCAATTTTGAAACATTGAATCCACTTGGAAAAATCGAAAGGGTTTACCTGCGAAAGCCAACAAGTAATGAAATCGGCATTATCATTGACTCCAGCCTTGATGGAAAAGATGACAAGCTGCTGGTTAATGATTACATAATGACCAATTTCTATGATGCAAATCTTTTCTTCATTGAAAAGACCATCCTGTTTTTCAAGACAAAACACAAATTGCCTTCCGCATTATGGGAATTACTGGACTATGTGGCGGGAAAAGATATTTGCCACATTCTCAGGCAGGAACACCCGAGCCTTAGCAGATTTGAACATGAGGCATTCAATGCAATCCTATTGAAAAAAGATGGATTAAGTGTAGCAGGGAGATTCATACCGTTGGACTCATTTGCCCACAGGTATATCATTGAGTTCCTTGCGGCAAAATACCTTACATCTCTTTCTGCTCATGACATATGGAAGAAGGTTTCTATTAATGGCAGGTTCATTCTTCCATGGTTGAAGAATACTGTTGGATTGGCGCTCAGCCTTATCTCAAAAGAAGATAAAAAGAAACTGAATTCCCTCTTTTCTGGTTTCACCAGAGAACTCTTCAATATTGACGCACTTATAAAATGTGATTCATTGAGTCTGGATAAAGCCTTAAAGGCAAGTCTGATAAAGACTACAACCGAGTATATGCTGGATAGCTTAGATATCTACAGTTTTGAAAAAGACTATAGCAGGTTGTTTTGTGACCCATCTGTCAAAGAAGAGAATTTTGCATGGTTAAGTTCTCGCATTGACAACGAGCAGGATATCTCGGATTTGGACACTCTGTTTCATATCGTTTTTTACTTGTGCCATAATAATGGATCAGTTATTCCAAAATCATTTGTAGATTACCTGAAATCAAAGCTATTCAAATTAATTGATCGAGAAAATAATGCTGATTATTATGGTTCAGTCTCCTCAATTCTCTATTGCATGGCCTTGTTATCAGATTCAGACACCTTCTCATCTGACGAAATAACTGGATTAATTGATTTTATTTCAAATAAATACTGGAAACATGAATGTTTCAATAACATCTGCAGGATTATCACAAAAACTGATGTCATCTTATCTTTATCAGATTTCCGGAAACTGATTGATGTACATTTCCAAATTGCAGATTTCACAAGAAAAAGATCCGGTGCATACAGTGTTCCCCAACAAATAGATGATAGTTTCGATCCAATTCCTATGGAATACCAACATACTGATGATTTCTATCCTCTAGCAGAAAAAGAATTCATAGCTAATCCAGCTTCTCTCTGGTCAACAATGCAACTGATAGTTCATCTATATCAGAAGGAGTCTGACAGGTACCCGCTTGAAGAAAAAGAAGAGAAACTGCTTAAAGCAATCGCAAGCTCCATAATGGGTTTACTGAAAACAACGGATCTGAAAGAAAACGAGATCAGTCTCATCCTTGATGCCTTCATGATCTGTCCATACTCTGGCAATCCTCTCCGCTCAGCTTTAATTGAGAATGCTCAGAATCTAGTAGAAATACTGTTTTTGCTTGTGCTTGATGAATGGGATAATCCAGAATTCCAGATTAAGTATCATTCAGTATTCAGGCCTTTTGTTTTCAAAATAGCGAAGGACAGAAGTTTATTCCTCGACATTGTTTCAAAACAGGAGTTCAGCAAAGAAGAATTTGAGAACAAAATTCAGATCATTAATTATATCGATTCACCTGACTCGGATACTTTTAGAGAGTTGAGCGAGAACAGTAAAGAAATAGTGAGACAGAGTATTGCCGACAGATATAACTATGAAAAAAACAGAAAAGACCATGAAGAACTAATATCTTCCTCGGTTCACCAATTGTTTGATAAACAAACACTTATCATGGAAATCCGGAAAGTCTTTTCTGCTGTGGAAAAAGAATCTGTTTCAACTGAAGACATCTTCAACATTGAACGAAAAGACAATTTTAGCCTATATAATAATGAACTCTCTCCTATTTTTCTTTTCTTTCTCGAGGAACTATTACATGGCAAAGAAAGCCTCTCACTGAATGCAGCTATTGATTTTTGGCAAGAAAACTATAAATGGAAAACGATATTAATCCTTGTTAACTACATGAAATTGCACAAGCTGGATTATTCTTTGCTCAACAAAGATGAACAGGATTTCATAAAGACTTGGGCGGTAGAAGCAATCAAAGAGCATCCAATCATTAACGGTAATGACCAATTACGTTATCCGCACATCTATCTTTCAATCTTAATGAATGATCCTTTCATGGAAAACGTTCTTAGGAATTCTCTGTATTCTTTACGCGAGAAGTTTATGGGATTCATTTCAATTGGTATCCTCAGAATGCTTCACTCCGGTGTTGTTGCTCCTGAATATGCCTCTATCGATTATTTGAAAGCATATTTCAGCGATTCGGAAATCATAGCTCATATAAGCAACAATATGGATCATGTTCTGAAGAATAGGAATTCCATGTATGGGATAGGAAAATATCTTTCTGAGATCATTATAACAGACACAGATCAGATTTACGATCTCTCAACAATTAAGCTAAAAGTCACAGAACACATCAGGTTACATTTCTCCGAATTTGAATTGGAATTCAATTCCTTTGAGCCTTTCCTTGAGAATGCCGGAATCACATCCGATGTTTTTCCTGTTCAATTGTACTTGGATTCTTTGAAGTTCAACGAAAAAGAGCAACGATATGATTATAATCATGCATTCAGCTTCCTTAAAATCCTCAGGCCATGCACCGAAAAAGAACGTGCGCATAGCAACATTATTCTAAAGAAACGATTCAATCATTCAAATTCAATCAAAGAAAAGAAATGGATTGCTGAGCATCTGATGATGTATGATCATTCATATCACAAATCATTCAACTGGTATGCTGAGCTACTGCTTAAAGATGATTCCACAACAATCAATGAAACCATAACCCACAACGAGCATTATTATTGCAACTCTCTTCTCTGCCTCTTGAACCTTAAGAAACTATGGGTAAAATATGAGCACAAAAATGGAGAGAAGAGCTCTGCAATAAGATCTATCATTTCTAATTCAGTTATCAACATAGTTAAAGATTCAAAACACAAACGAATAGCTTTTTTCATCATAATGCGCTTTGTTGGACTACTTGGAAAAACATCGGATCCATATCGTATAATCAGGCTGAAGCAGCAATGCATCTTAGTGTTATCCAACAGCCTGGAATCAGCATATAAAAAGAAAATATAATAGCATCGTGTTAATTAAAAATAGCAGAAAAGTTGTTGTTTAGTGACATCTGTTGCAAAAAAGTCGCAAAATAGTTACATTTTTGTAGACTTTTGTCTACTTTTTGTTATACTTTCCATACAAGATACAAAACATGAGAGGCTCACTGTGATACTGGAATTCAGGACTAAAAATTTCAAATCATTCTCGGAGGAATTAGTTTTCTCAATGGTCCCGGCGCCAAAGCAGACGGGATTGGACTACAGTGTCCGCAAAGAAATTGTCGGGTCAAAAGAGTATAAAGGTTTGTGTTCCGCTATAATTTATGGTCCAAATGCATCAGGAAAGACAAATATCATTGGCGCAATTGATACGATGAAGGCCATTGTTCTGCGAGGCAATATCAGGAATACAAATGTCCTGGAATCTCCCAACTCTGCCGCGGCAACACTTGAACTTATCCCAAACTGTAATGAAGAAAATCCAATCACAGAGTTCGCCATCAGCTTCATCAATAAAGGATTCAAGATTGACTACTCTTTCATTATCGACATTGGACAGTTCGCAGAAAACAATCACAAACGTTCAATCATTGAAGAGAAACTCAGCATCAATGAAAAAACAATCTTCTCAAGGGGAAAAGAATTAGAATTATTACCTCCATCATGGTTCTCCCAATTTCTAAATACCTCAGGTAAAATAAACAAGAGCATCCTTGATATTGCATCATCAAGCCTTATAGATGAAGAACTTTTTCTTTGTAACGGGTTCAAATCAATCATCTCAAAACAAATAGCAGATCTAATAATGAATTGGTTTTCTCGAAAACTGATCACAATATACAGGTCTGACCTCTTTGAAGTAATCAAGCCAATGGAAGGCCATGCAGAAAAATCAATAATCATTGATAAAACTCTGACTGAAGCCGCAAAAGCATTTGGAGTTTATTCAAATGCAATAGGATTCAGAAAAGAGTCAGAAACAACTAGCCCGGAAATGATCTCAATTGTCGAGAAAAAAGATGTTGCTCTCAGGTCACGTGCATTTGAATCATATGGCACCCTCCGTTTCATAAATGAGTTTCCTACTCTGGCGGAGACACTCTCTGAAGGATGCACTTTGGTTGTTGATGAGTTTGATGCATCGATTCATCCGATGGCGTTAATGAGCATAATCAACATTTTTCATAATGATGATATCAATACTGAGAACGCACAGCTGATTTTCAATACGCATAATCCGATCTTCCTCGATTCATCTTTATTCCGAAGGGATGAAATCAAATTTGTGGAACGAGATAAGAACACACATAACAGCGTCCATTATTCTCTCTCTGATTTCCGTACTGCAGATGGAGTTCGTAAAGGTGAAAGCTATATGAAGAACTACTTTATGGACCGCTATGGAGCCATAGAGGATATTGATTTCACTTCTGTTTTCGAAAAAGTTCTGAAAAAGCGTGAGGCTCAGGAAAAAAATGATTAGGAAAGAAAACATCAAATATGAGTTCTCCGTGGAAGGTGAAAGTGAAAAAAGGTACTTGGAATGGCTGGAAGCAATAATCAACAGCACAGCAGAATCAGAGTATACAGTCTCACTTTGTGCAAAAGTTACAAGGAGCCCACGTAAATTCATTAAGAACATCAATTCAATCTCAACTGAGAAACTATATCACTTATGTGATGTAGAAGGCTCTGATTCGACAAGCCTAAATTCATTCAATTCTGTTCTTGATGATTTACGTGAGGCATCGGACTCAAAAGGAATCGAGTATTTACTTGGCTATTGCAACATGTCATTTGAATTATGGCTTATTCTCCACAAGCAAAACTACAACGGAAATCATACGAATAAAGCCGAGTATTTGGCTGCAATCAATAGGTCCTTTTCTGAATCATTCTCCAGCCTCTCAGATTTCAAAAGAGAAGCAAATTTCAAAAGGTGTCTTGGCAAACTGAGCTTATCTGACGTAAGGAATGCCATCTCAAGAGCAAATACCATCATGAGAGAAAATGAGGCGTGCGGAAGAATAATAGTGAATCATAAAGAGTACAAGTACTATAAGGACAACCCATCATTAAGCATTCATTCAGTTATTGAAGAGGTTATGATCATGTGCGGTCTGCTGAACTGAATAGTGCATAAGTACTGCCACAGGATTTCTCCCATGGCAGCTATTTTGGGTTCGTTTGATTTTGTTATTTTACTTCTGCTGGTAGTAGACAGTCTTGCCGTCAGAGTCAGTGACGGTCATGTACATGATGTCGTTCTTCTCTGAGAACTTGACGTCCCAGATGTCCTCTGACACGAACTTCAGTTTTCCTGATTCGTTCTCAAGCACTATCTCAGCCTGGAGCATCACAGCATCCTGGTTGAACATGAAGTAGATCAGGGTCTTCTTTGTCTCTGTGTCATAGACGGTATGGGCGTCCCTGGGCATGAACAGGCCTTTGAGTATGCCGTCATGTGTGTCATCTGTCTGAGGTGACCACCAGACATCCATTATGTTGCCAAGCCACATGGTGGCCTTCTGCTCGTTCGTGAGCTCAGGTGCAGGCGGCTGCGCAGGATCCTGCGTGCAGCTGAAGCAGCTGATCAGTATGCCGCAGAATATCGCCACTCCTAAAAGAATAAGAAGGCTGGTCTTCAGCACCTTGCCCTTCTCCTCCTTTGTCATATCCTCCAATCTCTTTTTCTTGGTATCCATCTGTCATTCCTCTCTTTTTGTTCTTTCAATGTGTGATTTCCTTTTTGGATAATGGTTGGTTGACGCACATGCGGGCTTATGTGCGTTGCTTTGTGTCAGCGGAACATAGTGCCTCCTCCGACGCATTCTTCCCAGCCTGCCTAAAGAAGAGAGGGTCCTGCGACCGGATAAGGTTTACAGGTAGAAGCGGATTGTCATCCGGTCACAGGACCCGGGATGACGGTTCCCTGGT
>JAEEGL010515598.1_pt1 | contig 14822 bp, 5 predicted proteins | sample 9134231 | NCBI WGS metagenome assembly JAEEGL01 (sample SAMN16246548, study PRJNA631951) | gut metagenome | biome: gut microbiome; feature: rumen; material: fiber-attached | host: Bos | place: Iran: Karaj | collected 2018-10 | reverse complement strand
TAATAATAATAATAATAATAATAATAATAATAATAATAATAATAATAATAATAATAATAATAATAATAATAATAATAATAATAATAATAATAATAATAATAATAATAATAATAATAATAATAATAATAATAATAATTTATCAAACAATATAAATAATAATACACTAAATCATAATATAAATAATAATAATAACCTATCAATTAATATTTTAAATAATAATAATTCAAATAATATTACAGATAATAAAAATAATTTACTAAATAATAATAATAAAAATACACTAAATAATAATATAAATAATAATAATTTACAAAAAAATATTGTATATAATACACAAAAAATTAAAAATAATGATAATACACAAAAAAATATCAAAAACAATAATATAGAAAATAATATTTTTAATAATAATAATTTAGAAAGTCTTATTTATGATAATGATATTTCAGATAAAAAAAGATTAAAAAAAATAATTTATGTTAATAAATTAATTTGTTTAAAAAATTATATAAATGATCAATATAAAGAATATTTAAAAATATTTAATTATAATCCTAAATATTATGTTAAATTTAAAATTTTTATTTTAAAAAGACCTGGAGAAAATTTGAATATATTATTTAAAAGCTTTTTAAATGATATTTATGATCATATATTATTTAAATTAGATAAATATTTTATAACAAAAGGTTTTTCTTTATTTTCCAATAATCCTATTCAAACTTTAATAAAAATAAAAGAACTAGTTGAAAATAAAATTTTATTTACATCTCCTGTTTTGATTGAATATATCAAAGATTTTCCTATGAAATATATTCTAATAAAAAAATATGATAATATTGATGAAAATATTATTGATTTAAATAATTCATTTAAAGATACAAAATTTTATTTTGATTATTGTTTTCCATTTTTTGGAACAATAATTACTAAAATTATATATTTAAGTGTAAATATTTTTTCTATTAATTATGAAAATTTATCAGGTAGTGCTTTAGGTTCGTTTATCGAAGAAAAAATAAAAAAATTTATTATTTTTGATAAATTTTTAAAGGAAAAAGTTAATTTAAGATATGTATGGAATTTAGAAAATTGTAATAATAATATTAAAAAAAAAAGTGATAAAATAAATTATGAAAATTTTGAAAAAATTGAATATGATGAAAATATAAGTAATATTATATTAGATTCTTCATTTTATTATATAATTTCAGGTTCTCAAATAAATAAATCATTAGATTCAGCAATATTAATGAAAGAAATAAATAATAAATTTAGATTAATAACTTTTCAAATAACAAATAATAAAGAAAATAAAATTAAAGAAAAAGAAAATTATATAAAATATTCATTTACTGCAAAAGAAAAATTTGAAAAAATTTATAATATTAATATCACAAATGTTTATTTTTATTTTATTTTATCAGAAGAATTTACATCTGAAAAAACTATAACAACATTAAATGAAAAAAAAATTCCTTTTTTATTTTTTTCATTTAAAAAAGGTGAATTAAAAAAAGATGAAAAATGTATTTCTTCAATTACTAATTTGTGTGATGTGAAAGCAGAAATAGAAAAAGAAAATGATAAAGAAAATGATTGTTTAATTGAAAAAAATTATCATATTTTCAAATTAGAATGTTTTTTACAAAAAAAAAGAAGAGAAGGAATAATTATTACAATGAATATGTTTGAAAATGGCAGAAAAACTATTTTTACAAAAGACAAAGGATTTAAATTAAAGAAAATTGAAAGAAATCAAATTATTAATCACTTAAAAAAATATTATTTAATTAATGAAAATTTTACAATAAAATATGTATTTAAAATAAAATTGTCTGAAGTATTTGAATTAAGTAAAAATGAAGATTTATTTGGAATTTTATTACATCAAAATGAAATTTATATTCATTATAAAAATAACACAATTTGTCTTAATGATAAAAAAATTATTTTTGATTATGAATTAAATGAAAAAATAATAAATTTAGAAAATAATATTAAAAAAGAAAGAAAATCGATTTCAATGAAATCAAATTTAAATTTATCTAATATTAAAAATGAAGATGAAATTTACATTTTTAAAATTTATAAATTAATTAATATAAAATATTAATTATATTATTATATTTAATAATTATAACAATTAATATATAAACTGATTTTTATTTTTAGTTAAAATTTTATTATTAATTATTTAATTTTTATTTTTGAAAATTTATTGAATTTTAAAAATTCTTTTATTTAAAATTTTATTATGTTTTTGAAATAGAAAATTTTTTTTAAAAAAATATTATTTTTGAATAATAAAATTATATTTATAATATTTATTTTTTGAATTTAATATAAATTTTAATATTAATTTAATAATAAAAATATTTCAATTTAAATTAATCAAATAAATATTATAATATTTAATCTAATTAATTTAATTTCTCTATTATATATAAATATATTATTCATATTATATATCTTAATTAAATTTTAAATAACTATTTTAATTAAATCGAAATTATAATAAATTAAAAAACAGTGTTAATTCCTTTTCCTAATAATAAATCTTCTTTATTTTCTCCTGCAAAACTAATACTTTCAACTTTTTGTCTCAAATCAGCATTTGCTTTTTTCATTTTGAAATAAACAAACGCAATTAATCCTATCACACCAATAATAATAAATATTAAAATAACAATTAAAGCAACAGTTCCTCCGCTCATTCCAGTAGATAATTTAACATTTAAAGGATTATCAAGAATATTATATGAATAATATTCTCTATTTTGTTCATTACTCATTGCAATTATACTTAAAATATAAGGCAAATCATCTTTATAATTATAAATTGAAATATGAATATATTTATTTCCTTTTCTTTCAACATATTTATTACTTTCTTCACTCCAAACTCCATCTTTATAAACAATGAATGTTTTCGTTTCAGTGAATCCGATTGTATTTAAATTTTCTTTTAATGTATTTTCGGTTTTTTTAATTATTTTTGTGAAATAAGTCGCAGGCATAAATTTATTATCTTTTAATAAAGGAGGAACATAAATATGTAAAGTTTTAGCTTTATCGTATTCGAAATCAATGTTATTATTTTTAATAAGATAAGAAGGAAAAGAATCTATACTTGAAACGTATTTAAAAATATAATTTGAAAGTTTTGGATTTTTTACTTCATGTTTTTTATTGTTTGGAAAAATAGCTAAAATAAATCCATCTTCGTTTGATTTTGATTTTTCTTCGGTTTGACATGCAAATTCGATAATAACTTTTCCACCTATATATTTAGATGTTGTAAATTTAGTATTATTTTTATATAATTCTTTTTCATTATCTTTATTGCTATAAGGATTGATTGTAAAAGTAACATCACCATTTGTAGAAAATTCTAAATTAATAATTTTATCTTCAAATTCATCTTTTTTAATTAAATATTTATTCATAGATTTTTCTTTGGTCAAACTACCAAAAATGTATTGTTGAGTTGGAGCAGATGTAGAAATGCTATTTGAAGGTAGTATACTTATTTCGTTAATTATTTTTTTATAAAGATTTCTGCTTCTTTTTGCAACGACTATGTATAAAAATTTATCATCATTATGTGCATCATAATCTTCGATATATTTATAATCAATATGAATTTTTCCTACTCTCACTGACAAATCATATTTACCTAAAATAATATCAGCTTTTAAACCAGGATTTATTCTTCGATTTCTTTTTTTTTCAAGAACTGTTGTTTTATCTGTTATTAAGGCACTTATTTGGAATAAATCATTGTCATCTGTGTCATATATGTCATCTATATAAGAAAAGTTTTTGAAATTAACTATAATATCAACATCGTTTTTATTTTCAATAATATCTTTTGGAATTTCGCTATAAAAAATCAAAGGAAAATCAGTTTGTTCATAATACATAGTTTGTGTTTTTCCAAATTCAACCATGTCGAAATTTTCTGTTGGTCGAATGTCATAATAAACATAAAATCCAAAACCTTCTTTTTCTGTTGTTGTTACAGAAACTTGAAGTTCATCATTCAAAGCTAAAGCAAATTCATCATGATTGGCACGAATATAATGATTATAATCTTCACCTATTTTAACGAATCCGTTATTATCAACAGAAACAACATGAACTAAATAATTTTGATTGTTTGGGAAAGTAAAATTAATTTTCTCTTTATTATCTAAATAAAATAGTGTATTAGTTGAAGGATTAGGGAAAATTTCTTTTACATAAGTATAAAACGTGCTTAAAAAAGTAACAATAGTGTCTATATCAGTTTCAACTGTGATTATTAAATATTGATCATTATGTGTTTCAGTAAAAGGAACTAATAAATGATCTGGCTCATATTCTTCGGAATTAAATTGACCATTTCCAGGTTTTGGAATTAATTCATTTAATATCTTTGATTTATCCCATTTATCTAAATCTTCTCCTTCTACTAAATTCGCTGCCATTGCTTTAATTTTACTTCCATGCTCTCCAAAGGCATGTAAATAGATATTTTGAATAGTATTCCAAACACGAATATCCATAATAAAATAGCAAAGATTTTTATTTTCATCCTTTTTTGAATAACATAATGTGTTTTGGTCACTGTTTGTTTGAATTATTTCAGGAAAATCTGCTTTTGGCGTACGGAATTTCATAGTATATAAAGAGGTATATATAGAATCAAAATCTTCTGCACCAACGGCGATTGTGAAATTAAGTCCTTTCAAAGATTTTAAATTACGACCTGCAAAATGTTCGTCATTAATGTTTATTTCGAATATTGTGTTTTTTCCTCTTGATAAGAAAATGAAATCATATTTTTCATCTGTTGGTTTTTGTTCTCCTTCGTTTATTAAAATGTTACAAATTTGACTTTGAAATTCTATTAATATTTTATTTGATGTTGCAGGAACGTAAAATGAATAGTAATTATAATAACTTTTCACACTATTAAAAGGAATATTACCTACAATATATTCATCAGCAGGAACGTTAATAATTTGAGTAACATCCTCTTTTTTATTTCTAACCATCACACTAACTTCATAAACAAAAAATTCTTGACTTCCAACTAATTCTTTTAAATTATTTTGAACACCAATGACTAAATAACATCCCATTTCACAAACTTGAGTTTGATCACTAGTGTAAGTTATCATTTTTGTATAAGAATCATAATATAAATTCTCATCATCATCTACTAAAGGTAATTTATATTTACCCATCCAAGCATATTGTTCTGTACTTGATTCTTCTGTTTTTGGCAATAATTTCGCCCAAACTAATCCACTTCCTCTATTGAAATTAACATATATATCACCTGTTTCACCTTTTTTTATATCAGTGAAATAATATTGAATTCTATCTCCTGTTACAATGTCTTCTCTTAATAAACCTTTTCGAACATATACTGGTATAGTTTCATTTGATTTTATAGATAATTCTACATCTATTCCTTCAGCAAGTTTATCAATATCTTTTGAAAAGATTTCTATTATAACATTGCATACTTCTTTGTTGTTTGGACAAGGAATTTTTCCGCTTTCTTCTGTGACGTTCGTTCGGAAATTATTTTCAGGTAAAACTAAGTTTCTACTTCTACCTATGTTATACTTATGAATTGTTAAACTACTTTCATATGAAACCCAAATTTCCAAAGGATTTTCATCAGAAAGATTAATATCTAATAAAATATTACCTGTTTTAGCTGAATGTGGGTATATATATTTAATACCCCTAATTTTTGAATTTAAATTAACATTCATTTGAATATTCTCAGGAACTACGATTTGTCTGTCTTTATAATCTTTATGATCTTCATCACTGTCCATTTCAAGCGCATTTACGTAAAATAAGCATTTTTCATCATCATCGTAGTATAAAGAATCCATTTTATAAACGGTTACCACATAGTGATATATCAAATCACCGTATATCTCATCTTCGGGTGTGATTGCATCTTGTAAATAATATGCGTTTCTGGGTACGCTTGTTAATTTTTCTTCTTTATTTACTCTATAAACGGAGATTATGCAATTCAATGAAAAGAAATTTGTTACTAATCCTTGAGTTTCATTTACTCTTTTGTTTTTTATGTAAATATGTTTTGTACTGTCTTTATATTTCATTGTTTCTAAGGTCATTATTCCTGAATCTAAATAAACATCGTTTTGAAAAGTTGTATAGTCAACTTCATAATAACTATTTAATACACCTTTTATTGAAAATTTATATTCACCTTCTAAAGTATCACCTATTTTAGCAGGAGTGAATTCATATATTTCTTTATTACTTGCATAAAAAACTGTTTTTTTTACATTTTTAGGCATATCATTTTCATTCATAATAAATTCAGTATCTCCTGAAAAAGTTTGTAAATTAATAGTAATACTCGTTTTTAATTTATCTTTTATTGTAAATGTATATTGATCTTCATCACCTTCCATTGCATATTGATAATATTTTCCACTGTCTTTTAATCTTTGAACATCAGTATCTGCAAAAATACTCGTTTCAAAGACACAATCTTTCACACCATTACAAACAACGACCATTAAATATTGTTCGTTGTCTATGTATTTAAAGTTCGTTTCTAAATTAATTAATGAATAAGTAAACATTCCATTTACATCATGTGGTCTTCCAATAACTTTTGAGTTTCTTTCGTCTTCAAGTAATTGTTTATTATAAATACAATCAGGAAAACTATTGCAATAAACAAAGAACATTTTTGGTATTCCTGAAATTGTTTTTAAATTAAAGTTCAAATTTTTAAATTTTTCTCTTCGAGCATGTGTAAAGAACACGATTTTTCCTGCAGGAACATATCTGGTATATATATATCCTCCCATTTGAGGACTATATATATCAGGTCTATTAATTTGTCTGAAAAAATCAGTGACTTGAACATTATACATAACTTTTTCTCTATCATTTATGCTCGAAATACAAAAATATCTTGTCAATTCGTCTTTATAAAAGAATTTAATTGCATTTTCATCATAAATGTTTCCTTGTTCAAATTCAGTGTCGGTTTTTCCAGTGTTTTGATTAATGAAAAAATATTTTATATTATGAGTATATGAAATAATATTAATTATGAAATAGTCATCTTTTTTATTATCTAAAGGTTCAACATTAAAACATTCTCTTTTTAAATATTGAGGATTTATATAACCATCAACTGCTCTGCTGTTTGGAATTATTTTATTTACATGGTCTGAAGTTTCTGTTTTTTCACCGATGCTTCTTGAACCAAAAAGTAAATAATCACCAACATTACTTTCAATAGTAACTAAATAATAGTTATTTTCATTGTATTCATATTTACTTTCTTTAAAAGTTGTTATTTTTCCATGAGGTGTATTTTCAAATGAATCTAAAAATGAACATTCAATTCCGTTCTTCACATACACAATATCTACTTTAATATTATTATTACCATTAACAAAAAATGTCATTATTGAATTTTCATCACCTAATGACCCTGATTCTTTATCGGTATTTTTTCTACTAATTTTAAATGTGTTTTTTTGATTATTTTTATTTGTATAATAACTATAGCTATCATCTCTTCCAATTTCAATGTGGTCAGTTTCTTCAATTTCGAGAGTATAGGCATTATTTGACATATAACAAGTAACATTTAAATAAACATTATCTTTAATTAATTCTCTTGGTATGTATAATGCTATATTACCGTATTGTTTATCTTCTAATAAAGTTGCATCTTCTTGTCTTGAAATTTTTGCTTTGTGAAATGCGATTATTGCTGGATAGGTTGGATCAGAGACAATTGTTGATACTTTTAAATAATTTTTAGTTTTTGGTATGTTTATTATTTCGAAATAATTGTTAACTCCTCTTGCTTTTACTGAAGTCTGTTCTTTGAAATTTATTTCTTGGTAATCAACGTCGTATTCATCACATTTTGATATAGAAATAAAATATAAAAGAAATAATAACAATAATTTTTTTGAAAGAACTTTTTTTAACATTTATTTTTTTCTATATTTTATATATTTTTTTTAGATATTTTTTTATTAAATAATTTTTTTATTTAATTTTTTATATTTTAATATTTTTTATCAATCATATTTAAAATATTTTTCAAATTAAAATTTATTATAAATATAAATTAAATTTCTTTATTAATATTATTTTATTTTATAATCAAAATATTTTTAATAATAAATTTAAAATTTAAAAACAATATCAAAAAAATAATAAATAATAAATAAAAAAAAATAAATTTTATAAATAAAAATGTCATATTATTTAAGCAATTCAAAAGATTTCAATCAAAACATAAATAATCAAAACTTAAACAACGAACGTGAAATAGACAATTTTCAACAACAACAATTTCCTTCATCATATTATCCAAATTCAACAACAAACGATTCAAATTTAATGAAAGAAATATCAAAATTAAAAAAAATGAACGAAAGAGTTTCAGAATTAGAAAAAAATGATATTAAGCTTTCAAAACTCGAAAAAGATGTTAAAAATAACGAAATTAAAATAGATGAAATATCAAATAATTTATACAACATAACAAAAAAAAATAATGAAGATATTTTAAACGAAACAAAATCTCAATTAACATCACAAAATGAATATGAAAAAATTCTTCAAGAAAACATAACATTAAAAGCAGATACTTTAATTTATAGAGAAGATATTTCACATTTATGTGAAATTAATAAAAAATTAGAATTTGAATTAGAAAATTCAAGAAAAAAAATTTTAGATTTAATTAATCAAAATGATTCATATGAAAAAGAATTAAATTATAAAAAATTACAAATTAATAATTTAAATGAATGTTTAACTAGATTGAGATTATTTGATAATCCAGAAATTGAATTTCAAATTGAAAATAAAAAAAATAAAGACCAAAAAATTCTTGAATTAAATTTCGATTTAAAAAATTTAAATGAAGACAATGTTAAATTAATAACTGAAAATAAAATTTTAAATCAAAGAATTTGTGATTTACAAAATGAAAAAGAAAATTTATGTAAACAAATTAATTTTAATAAATGTAAAGACGCAGAACAAATAAATAATTTAGAAGAAAAAATTCGATATTTAGAAAATCAATTAGAAAATATTTCAAAAGAAAATATGAATTTAAGATTAAATGATGAAAAATGTAATAGAGAAATTAATTTATTTAAAAAAGAAAATGAAAATTTAAATGATAAATTAGATAAAAAGAAAAATAAATTAAAAAGTTTAGAAATTAGTTTAAATTCTTTACAAGAAAAATATAATAATTTAATTAATGAAAAAAAAGATAATATTAAAGAAATTAATATAGAAAAAGAAAAAAATATTAATAATAAACAAATTTTTAATGATTTGTATAACAAAATTCAATTTTTTAAAACTCAAGTTAAAAATAAAAGAAATTTAAGTCCAACAAATTCACAAAATTTTATTGAAAAAGATATGACTTATTAAATAATATTTATTATTATATTATAATTTTATTTAATTATTATTTTTTTATTTAAATTTTTGAAAAGAAATATATTTAATTTAAATTATATATAAAATATATTTATATTTTATTATGTCATTTAATTACAACGATATTGATAATTATGAATTCAAAGAATCAATCGGACAAGGAAATTTCGGAAAAGTTAAATTAGCAATATTCAAACCAAATCAACAAGAATTTGCAATAAAAATTTTAAGTAAAAAAAAATTATTAAAATCTCAAAAAACAAATTCTCATAAATTTAATAACAATGAATTAATATTAAAATTCTCTCATATTAATGTAATTTACATTTATAACATAATCGAAACTGAAGAAAATTTTTATATAATAATGGAATATTGTGAAAAAGGAGAATTATTTGATTACATAGTAAAAAAACATCGATTATCAACACAAGAATCTTTATTATTTTTTTATCAATTAATAAACGGCGTTGAATATTTACATTCTCAAGGAATCGCACATAGAGATTTAAAGCCAGAAAATTTATTATTAACTAAAAATTTAACATTAAAAATAATTGATTTTGGTTTATCTAGTAAATTCAATGGAATTAATTTACTAAGCACAAAATGTGGGTCACCTTCATATGCGTCGCCAGAAATTATTAAAGGAAATTGTTATGATGGATTTAAAACTGATGTTTGGTGCTGTGGAATTATTTTATATGTTTTATTTTGTGGTTATTTGCCTTTTGAAGGAGAAAATAATAAAGAATTATTTAAAAATATTTTGGAAGGAAAAATTGAATTTCCAGCTCATTTAAATAGAGATGTTAAAGAATTAATTTTAAAAATTTTAAATAGCAATCCTGATGAAAGAATTGGAATCAAAGAAATTAAAGAAAATGTTATTTATAAAAAAGGAGAAAAAATTTGGAAAAAAATGTGCGGGAAAAGTAATAATATAAATAATGCGAGTGCTACTGAATTTAATAATAGTAAATCAACAAGTAATTTAATTAAAACTAAAAATAATACTAATAATAATATTAATTCGAAAAATGAGGAAAATAATGAAAATGATAATAATAATTTTCATTTTTATTCACCCAAAAATAATAATAATATTAATAAATTAAAACCATTATTTAATCAATTTGATAAAATCTTTAAAAATAAATTAATTAAGTTCAAAAAAAAAAATATTAATAAAAATAATAGTTTAAATATAGAAAATAATAATAATGAAAAAAATAATAGCAATAGTAAAAATAAAAATGCAAACTTAAATAATAAATACAATATTTATATAAATTTATCTAATTATAGTAAAAATAATTTAAAAATGAATAAATTAAAAATTAATAATATAAGTGAATATAAAAGTTGTAGAGATAAAAATTTTCAAAATTTTAAAAATAAAATTAGTTCAATTAATAATAGATTAATAACAATTAAAAATAAAAATAATACTAATTCTAATAATACTAATAAATCAACACCAAAAATCAAAAATAATCATATTTATAGTATATTTAATATGAATAATTTTAAAAATAATATTAAATATAAAAAAAATAATAATAGCAAAAATAATAATAATAAAAATTTAGAAGAAAATAAAATTGCAATCAATTTAATAAAAAAAAATATAAAAAATAATTCTAATTTAAATAATATTAATATTACTAATAATAGTATAAATATTAGTATGAATAAAAATAATTATAATAATTACAATAATTATAATAACAACAACAATAATAATAATATTAATAACAATAATAATAGTAATTCTTATATTAATACAACTATCAACAAAAATAATAATAATAATAATAATAATAATAATAGCTTATATTTATTTACCAATACAAATGCAAATATAAGTGGAAAAAATATTAATAGTTTAAGACTTCCAAAATTTTCTTTAAAAAATTTAATAAAAGATAAAAGCAAAAAACATAAAATTCCAATTTTGAATAATTCTAATTTAATTTATAATAACATTAATATTAACATAAATAATTGTAATATTCATAAAACAAATAATGAATTTAATTTTTTAACAACAACTTTTAATAACAATGATAATATTAATAATAAAAATAGTAAATATTATTCAAATTCACCAAATGAAAAAAATTATTTTAATAAAAAAAATTATAATACAAACAGAAATAATAATATTAATTTAATACATAATAAAATATTAAAAAATAAAACGAAAAAAAAAAATATGGATATTGCAATTTCGTCTTCAAAATCTCGTCAAAATTTATTAAAAATAAAAAATTTATATAAAAAAAAAATAAATAATTTATCTTTAAATAATAATTCTCAAAATAATAATGTTGATTATATTTCAAATAAAACTTCATCAAATTTAAGTTGTTCAACAAAAAAAATAAAAGCTATTTCAAAAGATGATAAATATAATAATAAATATTACAAAAATTATAATACTTATTATAATAAAAAATTTCATTCAAATATGTAAATTTATTTAATAATATTTAATATTAAAAATTAATTAATTTTATTATTAGTTTTATTTTTGAATAAAATAATTTCATAATAAAATAAAATATTTTTTAATAAAATATTATTCTAAAGTTAAAATAATAATAATATTAATTTTATTACAAAAAAAAAAAAAAATAATAAAATTAATATTATTATTATTTCATAAAACTATTTGATAATATTTTTAATTAAATATTCAATTTCATTATGAAATTGATAAGAAGAATATCTTGAAATAATCAAAGATTTTAACATATTTTTTAATAATTCTTTTAAAACTGAACTAATATTTAAACCATCAATTTCATTTTCTTTTAAATTTTCATTCCCAGTTAACATAAAACCTAAAATTTTTCCAGTATTTAAAATATCAATTTTAAAAGTATCTTTATAAATAAAAAAATTAGAATTTGTATCATCAGCATATGCTGAATGAATTAAATGTTTACTTTTTCTATAATCAAAATAATGCAGAATCGAATATTTTTCATTGGAAAATAAATATATATTTTCCATTGAAATATTTAATAAAACTTTTTTTTCTTCAGATTTTATTAAAATTTCAGAAATTTGTAATAAAATATTTAAAAATTCCTCCAATTGAATTTTTGAATAATTATTAATAAAATAATTTTTTAAATTTATTATTTTATTTGAATTATTATTATTTTCAAATTTGTATTTAAATAATTTATATTGTTTTTGAACATTTATTATGCAATCAAGATTAAAAAAATATTTTTTTTCATCTTCAAATAAAGCTCCATTTGATTCACTTTTTAAAATAGAATTTATTTTTTTTATTTTTTTATATTTTTCATCATTTTTATATTCTAAATTCTCTTTTTTTTCATTTTTTATCTTTTTTTTTAAATTTTCCAATTCTGAATAAGCATAAAATATTTTTATTATAAAATTTTCTTGAACAGCTAAAATATATTCTTTATATTTATAATCAATAATTTGAATTTTTTGTTTAAATAAATATTCATTATAAAATTTAATCGGAGAAATAAAATTATTATTGAATTCTAATTCGATGGATTTTAAATTAGATTTAATATCTTTATAAAATTCGATTAAGATATTTTTTTCTAATTCATTATTAATTTTATCCATCTTTTAAATAATAATATTTATTTATTTTATTTATAATTAAGTTAATATAGAACATTTATATAAGAAAATTTTATGTGAAAAAAATAGAAATTAAATTACTAATATTTCTATTTTTTTTAGGGATAAATTTATCCTTTATTATAATAAAGTGTAAAATGTTTTTATTGCAAATAAAAATAAAATGTTTAGGTTTAAATAAAAAAAACGATAAAAAATTAAAAATTTTATAATTTTAATTAAATATTGAAAAAATATTAAATTTTAAAAAAAAATTATGATAAAATTTTAATAAAAATTTTTACTAATTTCAATTAAATAAATTTTTTTCTTTAATTTTATATTATAAAATATTAATTTTTTAAAATAAAATTAATAAATATTAATAATAAATATAAATATATAATAGCTAATATATTTTGATATATTAATAAAAATCAAAATGAAAACAAAATTCTTTTTATTTTTGTTAATTAATATATATTTTGTCCATAATAATGAATTAAACAAAAATAAATCTTTAAATATTTCAACAACAGAAGAATATAAAAATAATCCTTATCAAAATTATAACAATAGTAATAAAAGTAATTCAGTAAATAATTATAATAATAATCATAATATTAATCATAATAAATCTAATCATAATAATAATATAACTTATAATAATAATCATAATAATATTAATCATAATATTAGCAACCATAACAATAACATTAGCAATCATAATAATTATCATAATAAATCTAATCATAATAATAATATAAATAATAGTAATTATGATAATAAATATAATAATAATAATCATAATAAATCCAATCATATTAATAATAATCATAATAATAATAATCATAATGATAATAATTATAATAATAATCATAAACATAAACATAATAAAAATAATCATAATAAATATTATGATAATAAAAAAAAATATAATCATAAAAAATATAGGCATAATCATAGACATCCTAATGGTTTAATGATAGCTTTGTTTATATTAATTAAATTAATAAAATTAATAATATTTATATTTATTATTATATTCATTGTTAAATTTATAAAACGAAGAATAAGACAAAGAAATAATAATAGAAATATTAATACTCAGACAAGTACTATAGAACTTAATTATAATAATTTTAATAATTTAAATAGTAATTCTAATTTACAAACAATGTTAATTGATAAAAATTTAATAGTATTAGGAAATCAAAATGATGTTAATAAAGCTCGTCCAGTAATAATTGATAATGAAAACAAATTAAATCCAAATGAATCTCCTAGTATAATATATAAAGATATTTCAAACTAAAATAATAAAATTATTAGTTTAATAAAAATAAAATATTATTAAATTTATTTTTATAAAATTTTTATTAATTTTTATTTTAAAATTTTAATTAAAAAAATAATATGAATTTAAATAATATTCCAAAAGAAATAACAGATTATTATGAAATATTAAATAAATTAGGAAAAGGATCTTATAGTGAAGTATATAAAATTAAATCATTAAAAGATAATAAATATTATTGTTTAAAAATAATTAATATAACTGAAAAAAATTTTTCAAAAAATAATAATGAAATTTTAATATTAAAAAAATTAAATAACCATCCTAATATTATAAAATATATTAATAATTATAAAACATCAAATAATTTATATATTATTTTTGAATTTTGTGAATATAGTGATTTTAATCATTTAAT
>JAEEGL014177877.1_pt1 | contig 14823 bp, 11 predicted proteins | sample 9134231 | NCBI WGS metagenome assembly JAEEGL01 (sample SAMN16246548, study PRJNA631951) | gut metagenome | biome: gut microbiome; feature: rumen; material: fiber-attached | host: Bos | place: Iran: Karaj | collected 2018-10 | reverse complement strand
TAGCAGAGGAGCTTAAGACATGATCAGGCTTCCCGATTACAATATCCCGGCCTTCTCCCATGAAGCAGAGAACAGATCCCGTGAAATATGGGATGACATAGCCAAGCCTCTTAAGGGGCTGGGTGCTTTTGAAGACATCCTTTCCCGGATATGCGGTATGCAGGATGATGTCAGGGCAGACATATCAAAAAGGATATGTGTGATCATGTGCGCCGACAACGGTATCGTCTCAAGAGGTGTGGCCCAGGCCCCCTCCGCCGTGACACGACAGGTTGCGGACAGTATGTCCCGCGGCCTTTCCTGCGTATGTCTCATGGCCGCCCATGCAGGCATCGATACCCTTCCGGTAGATACGGGTATCGCATGCGCCGACGATATTGAGGAATATGATGTATTAACTCCTGCGATCGATCATCATTACAAACTTCTTGACAGATGTATAGCCCGATCCACAAAGGACTTTCTTAAAGAGCCGGCCATGTCGGAGGATGAATTCCTGAAAGCCCTGGATACAGGAGTTCAGCTTGCAGCGCAGCTCTATGACGCCGGCTATAAGCTTATATGCACGGGAGAGCTGGGTATAGGCAATACTACCACATCGGCTGCCGTCGCTTCCTCCATCCTTCGGCTGGATCCTGCTCTTGTCACCGGCCGGGGTTCGGGGCTGGATGATGCATCCTTCATGCGAAAGAAGGAAGTGATCTCGGAAGCGATATCGAAGTACAGCCTCTTTGACAGGGAAGCCTCCGACATTGTCCGTTATGTGGGCGGCTTTGACATAGCCTCCCTTATGGGTATCTTCATCGGAGGAGCGATGCACCGCATCCCGGTAGTCATAGATGGCGTCATCACAGCCTCCGCTGCTCTTGCGGTATCAAGACTTGTGCCTGAAGCCGTCTCTTATATGATACCTTCTCATCAGGGACAGGAGCAGGCTATGGGATATATATATAAGGACCTGGGTTTCGAGCCTGTCATACATGCGAAGCTGAAGTTAGGAGAAGGCACCGGTGCCGTATCCCTGATCCCCATGCTTGATATGGCAAAGGAGGTCTATGATAAGATGGCCCGCTTTGATGACCTTTCCATAGAAAGATACGTTGATCACGGATCTAAAGACAGCGCGGCCGACAGCGTGGCCGACAGCGTGGCTGACAGCACAGCCGACAGTGAGACAGACGGTGCAGCTGACAGTGTATCCGATAGTATGGGAGGTTCCTCATGATAGAGCTCATATCCGGAGGAGCCGCTTCGGGAAAATCGGAATTTGCCGAGCAGGAAGTGCTGTCCCTTAATAAGGACAGATATTATCTGGCCACCATGGACGGGACGGATCCCTCAGGGGCGGATCGCATCCGAAAGCACCGTGACAGGAGAAGCGGCATGGGATTTGTGACCATAGAGAGGAGCGTTGATATCTCCGGTATAAAGGAAGACACAGAAGGCAGCGTGATCCTTCTTGAGGATCTTACAAATCTTGCAGCAAACGAATTCTTTCCCAAGGATGCTCCCCTTCCTCCGGGTGATGTCCCGCTGCTTTTCGACCTGGCGCAGAAAACGGCAGACAGGATCCTTGGGGATTTTGATGCTCTGTATGAAAAATGCGAGGATATCATCGTAGTGACTCAGGATGTGTTCAGGGACTGTCAGTACAATACATACACCGATACCGTAAAAGCCTATATCCGCCTGCTGTCCCTCCTCAATATCGGTATAGGCAGAAGGTCCGACAGGATATTTGAGGTCGTATACTCAGCAAAGAAAAGGATCAGATAAAATGCTCAGATCATTGGCAGCAGCTTTCTCCATGTATTCAAAGATACCCATGCCCGGCGGCGAGTGGAAGGATGATGAGATCCGGTATGTCATGGCTTTCTTTCCCCTTGTAGGCATCGTCATAGGAGCAGTGTCATATCCCTGCTGCACCCTCCTTGCAAGCCTCGGTTTTTCTCCCTTTTTTATTTCCGCACTCCTTGTCCTGCTCCCTCTTATCATAACGGGAGGCATCCATCTTGACGGCTTCATGGACACTCAGGATGCCCTGTCATCATACAGGTCTAAGGAAGAGAAGCTTGAGATAATGAGCGATCCGCATATCGGAGCCTTTGCCGTAATACACGCCATCATCCTTACAGTCATATATCTTGCCTCTGCCTATGAGGTGATATCCGTGGGAATAAAGGAAAACCTGCTTCTCTGGTGTCTGGGTTTCTATTTTGCAAGGATTGTCACTGCCATAAGTACCGTAACTCTGAAATGCGCAAAAAAAGAAGGTACCTTGTTTACCTTCAGTAACGTTGCCCATAAAAAGACCACCCTCACTCTGCTTATGATGCAGCTTATAGCCGCATCCTTCGGCATTGCGTTTTTTTCCTATGCCAAAGCCGCTGCCGTTTTTATCACGACCCTCCTTCTCTTTGCCCTGTACCGCAGTATCACCTCAAGGAATTTCGGAGGAGTCACGGGAGATACCTCGGGCTGGTTCCTTTGTACTCTGGAGTGTGCATATGCCATACTCCTGGCAGCCTGGGATCATATTATTTTGTGATCTGCTTGTTATAGCTCACATTGGAAGACACTAATGCCGTAAGAACCATGACAGCTGCTCCAACTGCGCCCCACAGAGGCTTTGGATCAAGTACTATCCCCTCTATTACGAATTGATCTGCATAGGCGTAAGATGCAGCAACGGGGATCACTATCAGGCCTATGGCCATACCGATCAGGGATCCCAGAGCAGAGGCTGCTGTACTCACCTTTGCGAAATGTGCCTTTGTCCGCGCTTCATCAAGTCCCTGTCTCAGCCCTTCCTCTATGTCGTACTTATTTCTCCTGATCATGCCAAATACGGCAGCCGTCTCAGCTATCAGGGAAAGGACGTATATAAGGATGCCTGTGGGAGTCAGGATCCTGTCTGTTATATCCATGATGCTTACGCACTGGCTGTAGCCATCCAGCCTGCTCCTGTCCTCCATGGACCATCGTCCCGTATCAACCTCTCCCTCCTTCTCAAGGGCCAGTATCTCTTCGTTCAGTTCCTTTTCACGATCATCCGCCTGTTTAAGCCTGGCAGCGTTCTCCTTCTCATGCTTTTCCTTTTCCTCATCCAGGGCTGTCACCTGGTCATGGAGTTTGATCTCAAATTCTGACAGCTCCGCCCACTGATCAGTGAACTTCTCATGATAACTGCTCTCTGTCCCCGACACCAGACTTGAGATTCCCTGAGCGCGTTTCAGGTCTGCCGCGGTCACAACAGACTTACTGTATACCTCGTCAAGGACCTGCCTCAGTTCATCCTTCTCACCCTCAACCAAAGACTGGGCGTGCCTTTCACTCTCCTGGATCGCCTTTTTTGCTTTGTTTATGCTCTTCTGCTCCTCATCAAAGGACGCCTTGGCCCGTTCGTAATCCTCATCAAAATCCTTCCGGTCAGCTTCGGCCTCTTCTCTCAGGGAGACCACCTCATCCTCTATTTTTTTTGTTCAGTTCCTCTATCCTGGCTTCTCGCTCAGCCTTTATATCCGCTCTTCTCTTCTCAAGTCTTTTTGGTTCCACATAGAGTTCTATATACTCTCTGGCAGAGTTTATCAGCGATCTGTACTCATCCGTAACCGAGATCCTCTCTCCTGCTCCTGCAACCCAGACATAAAGAGTATTGTAGGTTCCGACATAATCGATGGCCGGCTCACCGTCAGCCTCTTTTGCTTCTTCTTCAGGGTGCAGGACAAATTCGGTATCCACCCTTTCGATGCGGTCCGATCCCGACAGTATTTCAATATCTTCATCAGTGAAACCAAGCTTTGAAGTAAGCTTCAGATCATACACTCCCAGGTCATCATAGTACCTGTCCACACTTGCCGCTATGGACCCCGAAACGGCCTTCGGCGCCGACAGTGCCATGATGCCTGCAAGAGCTGCAAAAGAAATCTTAAGAAAACCGTTACTGTAAATATTCATCTACGCCATTTGCTATTCCTTTAGCTATCTTCCACTGATAGTCATCCGTAGCCATCAGTGCGTCCTCATTGGGATTGGTCATATATCCCATCTCAATTATGGTAACGGGAACCTGACACCAGTTAACACCGCTCATGGTATCCGTTTCCCACACACGTTCTTTTTTACATCCCGTCGCGGAAACTACGCCGTTCAAAACGGCGGATGATAAGGCCTTGCTCTGTGAAGCCAGATTTCCGTTATAGGGATTCGACGGAGTCTGACATATGGTCATGGCTCCGCTTGCAGAGGAATTTGTGGATCCGTTGGCGTGTATCCTGATAAAGGCATTGGCCCCGGCATTGTTAGCTATCTGGGCTCTCTCGGCGTTGCTGATATTAACGTCATTAGTGGTACGTACCATGATGACCTGATATCCTCTGCTCTCAAGCTCCTGCTGCAGCTTCAGCGCCACCTGCAGGGTCAGCTGATATTCGGCCAGGCCGCTCACGACTCCGCTGGTACCTCCCGCAACCTTAGCCTTCATCTCGCTGGCTCCGGGTCCTATGGGCTCCTTTTCGTTATTGCCCTTGGACTGATGTCCTGCATCTATCACCACCAGCCTTCCGGAGCCGGAGGGCGTAACGGCAGGAACATCTTCTTCCGTCTCCTCTTCAGCATTGTCGGCAGATACCGTATCTTCTTCAGCATTATCGGCAGATACCGTATCCTCTGCTGCTTCCGCTTCATTTTCGGTGACGGTCTCCCCTCCGGAAAACAGTCCGCCATCCGCTTCGGCGTTATCTGTCGATACCACAGCAGTTCCCATATTGAGAGCTCTGCTTACATATTCCGGATCGGCATATGTAAGGGCATCGATCCCGTCATCATTAAACATGGGATCCGCAGCACCCACAAAGATCCCGGATTCATCTGCGTAGGCAGAATCATCCGAAGCTGCGGCCGCAGCAGCCGAAACCTCCTCGGAAGCCTCCGTGGTCTCGCTTACATCCTCACTCTTCCAGGCCGCAAGATCACTCTTGGTACACCCGGTGGTGTATAAGCATGCCGCCAGAATGATAAGGGGCAATATAGTCTTTCTTATCTTGGAATAAATGAGCAATACGTCTCCTTTTTTCAACACGGTCTCATCCTCCGGCCGGACCTCCTTGCCGGATCTTAATATACTGAGGACATAGCTCTGTCTGGATATGTCCAGATCCTTTATCCTCTTTCCTGTCCATTTGCTGTCACCGCTGATCTTTATCCTGTTCAGGGAAGGATCGGATCTGTCCGATACATGATCCCTGTCATCTACCACATCGTCGATTATAAGTCTGTCCTTAACATGTATGGTCATGTCCTGCCGTGCGGGAAAGACCTGATCTCCCCTTAAGACAGCTCTGATCACAAGACTCTTCGGAAGATCGATATCCGATATCATCCTGCCGCTCCAGCTGTCTCCTTCTTCTATCTCTACACGCAGGAATCTGACTTCGTTCTTCCTGTCTTCGTCGGCCAGTCCCTGTACATATGCATACTGCTCCACGAATCCCGCGGAAATGATACCGGGAGGATTGGCTACAACTCCCACTCCCAAAAAGGCTATGACAGTCCCAAACAGCTGCCCCAGAGGAGTTATGGGATATATGTCGCCGTACCCCACTGTCAGCAGAGTGGACCCGGCCCACCAGATCCCCGACAGAGCATTCCTGAACACGTCGGGCTGTGCCGCATGTTCAACATTATACATGCAGAGGCTTGCAGCTATCATCAGGACAAATATGATGAAAAGTGCCGACAAAAGCTGCTGCTTCTTGTGCTGTATGACGCTGAAGATGAGGTTCAGCGAATCATAATAGGCATTGATCCTGAATATCTTGAAGATCCTCATCACCCGGAAAAGTCTGAATGCAGCAGCCCCGACGGGAGATATCATAGGGAATAAGAAAGGCAGAAAAGACAGGAGATCCACAAGACCCACTGCCGAGAACATGTAACACAACGCCGCCCAAAGTCTCTTCTTGTCGGGATACAGATATTCCGATGTCCATACCCTGAGGATATAATCCACAGCGAAAAAGACGATGGTGAATGCCTCCACCCCCAGAAGGACACTGTTATAGCCGGCCCTGATGCCGTCAAAGGTCAGCGCGATGCTGACAAACAGATTGACGACTATGATCATCAGGTTCACTATGTCGTATGCTCTCGAGATCGTATCCTCAACGGATCCGACCTCGATCACACGAAATACTTTTTGCTTAAGCGCCTCTTCCTTCACTCTTTGTCTTTGTCAAAATGATCCTTTATATCTCCGGCCACATCACTGGCCTTGTCGCTGATACTGTCCATAACTCCGGATACCTTTTCGTATGCGGAATTTGCACCGTCTCTTACAACACCGTCCACGCTGTCTACCACCTTATCGGATGCGGCATCAAAACTGGATGCAGCCTGATCGGCCTTCTCGGCAAAGGTGTCAGCATCATCATCCGGAGTTGAAACCTCTCCGGCTGCTGATGTATCCTCTATCCTTACCGTATCCACAACGTTATCGGCCTTATCCTTCAGTGCATAATAAAGCTCGCAGCATGTCTGCTCATAGTAGGGCTCCGTCCAGAATATAGCCAGGATACCGCAGGTAAGTCCTGTCAGTATGAACCATCCCAGGAAGGACAGATCCAGAAGGAATGCATTCATCTTCTCTCCGTCCATCATCTGCTTTGATCTCTCAAAGGCCTCCTTATACTCGATATCAGGCTCATCCGCAAGGATAAAGGGGATCATCCTGTATTCATATGACTTGATGATACCGGGCACGATAAGCAGCAGGCTCCATAATGAAGTAAACAGATCTCTTAAGAACATGGTAAGCAGTACATTGCCGAAATTCTGGCTGTAGGCCGAGAACAGATTGGAAACCTCTGCCTCCCCGTTTCTGTTGTTCATAAGGAATCTCTTCAGTCCCACTGCTATGATATTGACCACCAGAAGGCTTACTGCTATGGGTCCTACTCCAATCAGAAAGGAAGAGGCTGCAGCTGCTCCGCCGACTATCAGCGAATACAGGACCAGTGTCCCTACGGTGCCCCAGTAATTGGCCTGAAATACCTCTTTACCTCTTTCCTTAAGCTCACTTCTTGTCCACATATTGATCGATCTCCTTCCGTAAATCTAAGTTTTTGATCTCTAATGCTGGAATATCCACATGATTATAGCATATATCTTGTTGTCATGCCTTATTTTTTATTCCCCACGACTGCCCAAGGTAGTGTATAATGTGATAGAGAGAAGATAAGAGAGGTATATGGCAGCATGACTACCTTTGTGTTTATCGTTTCCATGATCGCCTGCATGATCGGCATAGTCATATGCACGGTCCTGGCATACAAGTCAAAAAAACCTATCTCGAATTATGTGCGCACATTTCTGTTGTGTACCATCATCCCTGTCGCTGCAAATACTCTGATAGCCTTTTCGGGGCTGCCGGTATCGACGGGTAATGAAGCCTTAGGCTCAATCCTTGCCCATATAGGATTTCTTTTCTACGTGGCCGGCACCAACCTGATGTTTTACACCTTCTACATATTCTGCATGGAATACTGCGGCCATGATTACAAACGGATCGTGCCCCTCACCTCCGCTATGGCCATGTTGCTTGCCATAGATACGGTAAGCGTCTTCCTTAATATCATACTGGAGCATATGTACACCCTGGAGCTTGTCTATGATGAGATCCACAGTGAATACCATTTCGTTCTCAGAAGCGGTGTTTTCCACTACTTCCATCTGGCCATATCCGTGCTGGCGGCTGCAGTATGCCTTGCCATACTTCTGCAGAAGACCTTCACGACCTCAAAGCTTTACAACATAAGATACTGGCTGATAATCGCCAGCATCATCCCCGTAGCAGTGTGGGAGGCATATTACATCCTGTCCAGTACTCCCATAGATGCCTCCATGATAGGATACGCCGTCTGCGCCATACTGGTGTATTATTTTTCCCTTGCGTATACGTCACACAAGCTGCACGACAGGATCCTGTCCCAGATCACCCAGAGCCTTTCCGACGGCATCATACTCTTCAACGAATCCCATGTCTGTACCTACGCAAACGACAAGGCCTTCAAGCTGATGGGTATCGAAAGAAGCGAAGAAAACCTCATCCCCATGGGAGAAAATATGAAGCAGCAGCTGGATGCGGACCTTGCGGATACAGGCAGTATGTCCTGCGAGCGTCTTCTCTATATAAATGATAAGGAATGCTTCTATACCATATCCCATGACCGTCTGTACGATTCCGATAATGTGGGCATAGGGTCTTATGTCACGATACATGACCATACCGCAGAGGAGCTCGCTTCCAGGCGCAGGCTGTATCAGGCAAAGCACAACCCCATAACCGGCCTGTATTCCGCAGATTTCTTTTATTCCCTCGTACGCAACAGACTGGATGAGTACCCTGACAATGAATACTATCTTATCGCCGGAGACATCGATGAATTCAAGATGATAAACGATGTGTTCGGCAGGACCACCGGAGATGAAGTACTAAGGCGTGTGGCCCATGTTCTCGATATTAACTGTACCAACAGCATCTACAGCCATCTGGGTGCGGACAGATTCGCCATGCTGGTCCCGAAGGAGCTTTATAATAAACGCACATTTGAGCATATGTCCCGCATAGAGCAGCCTGTGATCATGGGTAATAACAAACACCCCATCGTTCTCAGGCTCGGTGTGTATGAGGTAGTTGACAGAGATCTCCCTGTCACCGCCATGATAGACAGGGCATTTATGACCATCCGGAGCATCAAGGGAGATCTGACCCGGCGTATAGCCTTCTATGATGAATCAATGCGGGCCGGAACTCTATGGGAACAGATGATCTGCGGTTCGGTCGATGAAGCCATAGCCCATAAGGAGATAATGCCCTACCTTCAGCCTCAGGTAGACATCGAAGGGAAGATGACGGGAGCGGAGGTTCTTGTCAGATGGGACCATCCCGAAGAAGGTTTCCTGTCTCCCGCACAGTTCATCCCCATCCTGGAGGAGCAGGGTCTCATCGCCAAGGTTGACCGTTTCATGTGGGAGAGTGCATGCGCAATCCTTGCAAGATGGGCAAAAGCCGGAGATATGCATACCTATCTGTCCGTAAATATCTCTCCGAAGGATTTTTATTTCATGGATGTCCCGGAAGAGGTTGCAAAGCTGACGGATAAGTATCACATCCAGCGTGAACTCCTTCGTCTTGAGATAACGGAAACCATGTTCATGGATGATTCCAAGGACTACTATAAGATCTTGAAAAAGCTGCAGGATGAAGGCTTTATAGTGGAGATGGATGATTTCGGAAGCGGGTTCTCGTCACTTAACATACTTAAGGATATCCCCCTGGATGTACTGAAGCTCGATATGATCTTCCTGAAGGAGAGTGATACCTCGGCCAAGAGCCTGTCCATAGTAAAATCCATTGTAAACATGGCTCATGAGCTGGGTCTTTCCGTTGTTAATGAAGGCGTGGAGACAGAGAAGCATGTATCCTTCCTACGGTCCATAGGTACGGAGACCTATCAGGGCTACTACTTCGACAAACCCATGCCTGTCAGCGAATTTGAAGAAAAATACATGTCAAAGTACCATCTGTAGTCGTATGCGGTTCGAGACCTATGTACTTCGCAGTTCTCCGGGCGTATCCGTGCTTTGACATGTTAGAGCACGCCAATGACTGGGTGGAAAACAAAAAGGGGCAGGGGTTTATCCCCTGCCCTTAATATCATGATCTCTGTGACTGTATATCACATCATGCCTGTGCATTAAGCTTTCTCAGACAGTCCTGGCAATAATACTTACCGCCCCTGAGTGACAGCTCACTCTGGTCGAACCACTGATGGCATGCATTACACATCTTCTTACCGGGTGCCTGTGATGTTCCCTTGAGACCGCCCGTTTTGTTCGAAGCCCCCTTGGGATCATTGTGAACCAGCAGTATCTGACTGCCACCGTTCACATTCTCAAGCATATCATCCGATAAAGCCTGTATCCTTTTTTCTGACATACCGCCACCTCCTTACCTTGTCTCCCGGCAGCTCTTACCGTAAGCACATACGGTACCACACAGGATGCTCAATCTACATGTTTTTTCAGGGTGAGGATATTCTTGTCGTCCTCATACCTGTAAGTCATGTCATCCATTGATTTCTTTACCATGAAGATCCCCAGGCCGCCGATCTGTCTCTCCTCAGCGGATAGAGTAATATCCGGATCGGGCTTCTTAAGAGGATCATACGGAACTCCTCTGTCTGTGAATTCCACAGTTATGAGTTTTTCTTCCTCTTCGAAATCAAGTCGGATGATCGCATTCTGATCATTGGGATCCAGGTCGGAGTTCGTGTAAGCGTAACTGGCGATGTTTACAAAGATCTCCTCGACTGCTATCTGCATCTGGGTGATGAGCTTCATGGAACATCCTATTCCTTCAAGCTCCTCCTCCACAAATCCCAGAACCTCATCAAGGTTAGCTAGTTCAGCGCGGACAGTAAGCTCTTTCATCTATAATCACTCAATGGTCAGAATATCAGAAAAACCTGTTACATCAAAGATCTCCATGATCTCACTCTTAACATTGATGAGTTTCATGCTTCCCTGCTTGTTCATGGTTTTCTGAGCTGAAAGAAGAACCCTCAGTCCGGCAGATGATACATAGTCAAGATCCGCAAGATCCATAACCAGCGTCTCAACACCATCCAGAGCCCCGTTAAGCTGCTCCTCAAGATCCGGCGCGGTAACAGTATCCAGTCTGCCTGCGATCGCAACTGTCAGATTACTTCCTTCTTTGATCTTGTTGATAGTCATATTCTTTCTCCTTTTCATTCGTAGCCAGCGAATGCAATTCGTAAAATATCAACTATCCAGTATAATATACGAACTTGTCATCATCGTGGCTAATAATTATTTCTGAGTATTCAGTATATCACATATTCATACAGTTGTAATACTTTATTTTACATATTTTGACCGCTGTATAAACCCGTAAAACAGCTTAAACGTCCACCCGCTGTCTCTCAACCAGTTCTGCGAAAAAGCCACCGGCTGCTATAAGCTCGTCATAGGTGCCGTCTTCTATGATCCGGCCTCCGTCCAGGACTATGATACGATCACACTGTCTTATGGTGGACAATCTGTGTGCTATGACGATCCTTGTACATCTCATGGCATCCAGTGAATCGGATACTTTCTTCTGGGTTATATTGTCAAGAGCACTGGTGGCCTCGTCAAACATAAGCACCTTGGGTTTCGGAGCTATGGCTCTGGCTATCATAAGCCTCTGCTTCTGTCCGCCGGATATGCCGCCGCTTCCTTCGGATATCATCGTAAACATACCCATGGGCATGTCTCTGATGTCGTCGGCCATTCCGGCCATCTCAGCAGCTTCCCAGGCCTCGTCCAATCCAAGCTCGGGAGCCGATATGGTTATGTTGGAATAAATGTCCCCCTGAAAGAGCTTTCCATCCTGAGTCACTACTCCCATAAGCTTTCTTAAGGACTTAAGATCCATGGTATTAATGTCCTTGCCGTCATAGTAGATGGCTCCCTTATCAGGCTTTTCGAACCCCAGCAGCAATCTCATGAGAGTGGATTTGCCGCAGCCGGTCTTTCCAACTATGGCCACGTACTGCCCTGCTTTTATCTTAAGGGACAGATCCTCCAGTACATAGGGCATGTTTTCGTTGTATCTGAAATACAGGTTATTGATCTCTATGGAACCCGAAAGCCTGGTGAGCATCTGTTTGCCCTCGGACACCTCGGGAACGGCCTTTAATATGGGTTCTATCATCTCGAGTATGGGTTTGATCTGAGCTGTGATCAGAGCCATCCCGGCTATGCTCATAAAGGCCCCCGACACCATGGCATATGAAGAATTAAAAGCATAATAATCGGCAACCGATACGTGGGACTCTATGGCCCGGACATAAATCACCAGCATACCGATGGATGATATGGCAAGGCTTATCACGGGATTGATCTTAAGAAATACAGGCGGATCGTAGGTGAGCCTGGCCTGTTCCGCATAGCAGTTGCCCCACTTGGCAAAGGCTCTTTTCTCCGCGCCGGACAGTCTTATCTTCTGTATCCCCGAGATCAGGCCGTAGCTTATACCCTGCTCCTTTGCCATAAGCTCCATCTGGCGTTTGGAGATCTTCATCTGCACAAAGGACGTGGCGATGGTGAACAGCATGGTAACTGCTATGATGGCCAGTGCTGGCAGGGCAAGCTTTGGAGCAAATCTGTGGATCTGGCCGATATAGATCAAAGAAAATACAGAAGTCAGGCTTGTTACCGTGACCATGGACACCAGCATATTGCACAGACTCTTCACGTACTCGGTCCTCGAACTCAGCTCACCGGCAGTATAGTCCTTGAAAAACGGTGCCGGAAGCGACAGCACCCTCATCATTGTGGCAGCCTCCACATATACTCCCATCTTGGCATTGATCCTGGTAGTAACAAGTGAATTGACTGCACCGATAAGCTGGGTACTCACCGTAACGCATATAAGGAATATGGTTATGGCCAAAAGCAGCGCCGCGTTGCCGGAATCTATCACCGTAGAGAAAAGCAGCTTATCTATATATGGTACCAGAAGACCTACCGCCGTTGCAGCGGCAGTCACTATCACAAGAAAGACAGCATCGGAGACGTCGATACAGGAGATCATGTATCTGATCAGGTCCTTTATATCCATTTCCTTCAGCGGGAAGGGCTTGTAGAAGGCCATGGCCACATCTTCGAAGATACCCTCGTTGGAGGCGTTTACCTTCTCCCATCTTCCCGTATCCGTATTGAGGAACCTGTATCCGTTGATCCCGTAGGGAATAAGAGCGACTATGCTGTTATCCGACTTCTTTACAGCCAGCATGGCACCTACTGCATTTTTGTACCAGCCCTTCTTAAGGTCAACATCTCTCCTCATAATACCGTGAGGCCTCATGAGGTATTCCAGCTGTTTATCTATATCCTTGATGCCGTCCGGTATCTCCGCTCCCCGTACATGGTAATACTTGAGGATCTCCTCCATGGCGTTCCTCGCAAGGATACGTCCGTCCTTTAAGGCCACCGTGGCTCTCTCTCCTATGACGGCTCCCGCGATATTTATGAAGGAATCGGCAAAAGCATCATCGTCGCTTTGTTTACGCTGTTTTATCTGTTCTTCAAACCAGGTCATATCGTCCTCTCGTCACTCACTGCTCACAAGCTGGGTATAATAACCGCCCTTTGCATACAGTTCCTCATGTCTGCCGCGCTCCACCACCTTGCCGCGATCCAGTACTATTATCTCGTCGCAGTCCCTTATGGTGGAAAGCCTGTGAGCCACCACTATACATGTGATGCCTCTGTCCTTTATGGATCTGACCACATCATATTCCGTCTTGGCATCAAGGGCCGATGTAGCCTCATCCATGATTATCACTGTGGGATCCTGGGCCAGCACTCTCGCTATCTCCAGCCTCTGCCTCTGGCCTCCCGAAAAGTCCTTGCCTCCCTCGTGAAGCTTATAGTTATATCCTCCGTCACGTCTTACGATATCCTCATGCAGCTGCGCATCACGGGCTGCCATTATCATCTCAAAATCCTCTATGGAGGAATCCCACATTTTTATATTATTCGCTATGGTATCATCAAAAAGCACTATATCCTGATCCACCACTGCCACAGAACCCGTGAATACGTTCCTGTCAAATTCATCGATCCTTTTGCCGTCAAAAAGGATCTCGCCGGACCAAGGCTTATATAATCCTGCTATAAGCTTTGACAGTGTGGACTTCCCGCAGCCGGACGCTCCCACAAAAGCAACTCTCTGTCCCGGGGTAAGCTTCAGGTTGAAATCAACGATAAGCGGATCCGCCAAAGGGGAATAACCGAAAGTCACATTCTTCATCTCTATATTTCCGGAAAGCTTTGTATATCCTTCCCCTGTATCGGGCTTATCCTTATAATCAAGATCGGAGGGATAAGCCATCACATCCTCAACCCTTTCCGCCTCAGTCCTCATCTCCTGCAAAGACTGTCCCGCGCTGACTATGCTGAGGGCAGGAGTGGTGAAGGATAACAGATACCCCTGAAAGGCCATGACCATACCTACCGTAAAATGTCCTCTCATGGCAAGATATACTCCACCGATCAGTACCGATGTGCTTGTAAGGGAGTTTATAAGTGTCATAAGGGTTCCGAATATCTGATCGACCTTAACGTAGTTCATCATCTGGGTATTGACGCTGGACTGATAGCCTGCCCATTTTCTGAAAAAGCCATTCTCGGCACCGCTTGCCTTTATGGTCTCTATCATCTCGATCCCCGATACCGTGGTACCGTAGAGCTTGCCGGCATCCCTCATCTGGACCCTGGTGATGTTCACTCTCTTTTTGGCTATGATCTTGGAAAGGATCAGATTGAGGAATACGGAAAAGATACCCAGAGCCGTAAGCGCTGCGCTGTATCTTATCATGACCACCAGATAGAATACCATCATGGCAGTATCGATAAGGATGGGTGCAAAGGTATTGACCAGAGTAGCTGCGATACTGGCATTTGATTCCTTACGCTGCTGTATGTCTCCGGCCATTCTCTGGGAGAAGAAGTTCATGGGAAGGGAAAGAACCTTCCACATATACTCGGTGTTGCCGATGACAGCCATCTTTCCGTTGATCTTCAATGAATAGATAGCATTGATCCATGCCACTACAAGCTGGATCGCTATGAATACGGAAAAGCACAAAATAAACGGCATTACAACATGTGGATTGGTGCCCGTCAGCAGATAGTCAAGATAAAGCCTGTTTATGGCAGGATTTATAAGTTCCAGAAGATCGGCGATGACCATGG
>JAEEGL012407800.1_pt1 | contig 14823 bp, 13 predicted proteins | sample 9134231 | NCBI WGS metagenome assembly JAEEGL01 (sample SAMN16246548, study PRJNA631951) | gut metagenome | biome: gut microbiome; feature: rumen; material: fiber-attached | host: Bos | place: Iran: Karaj | collected 2018-10 | reverse complement strand
TAGATATCTATGGCTTCACCGAACAGATGGGATTGAACTATCCCGACTGCCCTTGCGGTTGCAAGCATGAGTCCAGCTATGTGAAGGTGCTGGTGCGTGATGTCGTCACGAACGAAGTGCTTCCCGCGGGCGAAGAGGGTAAACTGGAATTTATCACGCCTGTCCCGCATAGTTATCCCGGCAATGCCGTTCTGACGGATGACCTGGGAATGATCATGGATGGTGAGTGCCCGTATGGCCGGCCCGGCAAACGGTTCAAGATCCTGGGTCGTTTGAAGAAAGCCGAGGTCAGAGGTTGCGGTGATATCCTTTCCAACAAACTCACTTTCCAGAAGCGCTCCGCTGGCTCCGCAAGTGATGATAAACTGGAGATTCAGTACTTTCGGAATGAGATTGTAGAAGGAGAGACCCCGGAGAAGACCTTCCAAGGTATGATTGATACCTTAAAGGAGCAGCTGCCCTGGCTTCGCAAACAACCGATTGAGGCTTTGATCGGACTCATCGATGCTGCAGCCCAGCGCTGGGCAACCGACCCGAAGTACCAGTTCTTGAAAGACAAGGGCTTGCATTTCCTGGCTGCCTGGTGCAGTGAGCGCCATCTGAAAGAGATTGCGGAGTTCGGCTTGCGGGGCAATGTGGGGTATGCAGATGCTTACTGCCCGTTTCCGGATTCTGCGAAACATCTCTTGAAAGCGAACTCTCGCGGCCTGTGCTGCCATTGGATGGCGGGTAACGTGCAGATTCTGGGTCTTTTTGCATTGGTACAGTGCATCATGACCAAAAATGTGAACCTGCTGAAGGTGTCCTCTCACGATGATGGTGTATTTGCCAGTCTGTTAAGTGCTTTCGAGGGTTTGAGCTATACCACGCCAAACGGCTCCACCATTGAGGGCAATGACCTGCTCAAGACCATGGGGGTGGTTTATTTCTCCCGGAATGCCGTGAAACTGGGTGAGCAAATGTCCCGGAATGCGGATGTGCGGATTGCCTGGGGAGGGCGTGAAGCAGTAGAAACCGTTGCAGGTTATCCTTCCAGATATGATTGTGAGACGGTCATCTTCGGGCCGAAGCTTTCGTTCGCAGTTGTAAGCAAAGAAATGCTCACGAATGAGCAGGCTGCCAAGAAACTGGCCCGCCGTGTTTCCGTGGATGTTTCCGTATTTGACCAGACCGGTTGCGCCTCTGCCCACAATCTCTTTGTAGAGAAGGGTGGCGCAGTAAGTCCCGGGAAGTTCTGTGAGATTCTGAATGAATCCATGGCGAAGACCGAGATTCAGATTCCGAAGCCCGGGATGTCTCCCGAACAGGTCTCTGCTATCCACTCCATCCGGGGTGTCTATGACTTCTGCGGAACAGCCATTGGCAGCGAAACCATGTCATACTCCATTTTGCTCGATGATAAAGACGAATTGCACAAGCCTGTTTATTCCCGTGTGCTGTTTGTACACGCCGTAGATAGTATCATGCAGGCGGTCAAGCATGTCACTGATGACATTCAAACCATCGGCGTCGAAGCCCTGCCTGAGCAGGCTGTTGCCTTTGCCGAGGCTGCCACACCCAAGGGGGCAGTACGCTTCCCGCAGATCGGCCGGATGCTCAACTTTGAGATGCCGTGGGATGGTATCGTCTTGATTGACAGGTTGGTAAAATGGAACACCCTGATGGGGCCCCTTTGCTAGATGATCGTTGAGAGAGTAATAAACAGCGTTTTTACTTCCAATACCTATATTCTGCACGAAGAAGGAGGGTTGGATTATTGGCTGGTTGATATCGGTGATGTGGAGCCCGTATCCGCCTTGCTTCCGGAAGGAGCCAGACTGCGCGGACTGTTGCTGACCCATACGCATTACGACCATATGTACGGAATCAACCGCTTGGTTTCCCTTTTTCCGGATTGTGTCGTTTATACTTCGGAGCATGGCCGGGAAGGCCTGTATTCGGATAAGTTGAATAACTCCCGATACCATTACGATAAGTTGATTTACGCGCGGGAAGACAATGTCCGTGTCCTGCATGAGGGAGACCTTGTCCCTTTGTGGGCTGGATGTGAAGCGGAAGTTTTTGAGACGCCAGGGCACGATTGGAGTTGTCTGGTTTATCGGATTGGCTCCAGGGTCTTTTCCGGGGATTCCTTCATTCCCGGCATCAAGGTGAAGGCCACTTTCCCAAAGAGTGACAAGACCGAAGCCGCTGAATCAGAACAGAGAATCCGGGAACTGGCCTCAGGGCTGACGGTATGTCCCGGGCATGGTGAGTCAAGCATGATCGATTAAATCATAAACCTATGTTTATCCCCTTCAATAAACCGTTTCTCACCGGAAAAGAGGCGCACTATATGTACCAGGCCGTCTATACCGGGAAACTGTCCGGAAACGGTGTATTTACCAAGAGATGCCAGCAGTTCTTCGAAGAACGCTATGGCCTCAGGAAATGCCTGATGACAACCTCCGGAACAGATGCGTTGGAGATGGCTGCCATTCTGTGCGATGTCCGTCCTGGCGATGAGGTCATCGTCCCTTCCTATACTTTTGTCTCAACGGCGTTGGCGTTTGTCCGGCAAGGTGCAAAGATCGTTTTTGCAGACAGTTGCGAAGACAATCCCAACATCGACCCCGGGAAGCTGGAGGCTTTGATTACGGAGCGGACCAAGGTGATCGTTCCGGTCCATTATGCGGGCGTGGCGTGCGATATGGACGCGATCATGGACATTGCCGACCGTCATCACCTGTTTGTGGTCGAGGATGCTGCGCAGGCGATAGATTCTTATTATAAAGGACGTCCGCTTGGCGGAATCGGCCATTTCGGCTGTTTCTCTTTCCATGAGACCAAGAATGTTACGGCCGGTGGCGAAGGAGGCCTTCTGGCCATCAATGACGAGCGTTTCATCCGCTGTGCGGAGATCATTTGGGAGAAAGGTACCAACCGGGCTGAGTTTTTCCGGGGGATGGTGAACAAATACGGGTGGGTGGATACCGGATCCTCATTCCTCCCGTCCGAGATCAATAGCGCTTTCCTCTGGGCCCAGCTGGAAAGCCTGACAGAGATCCAGGCCTGCCGTAAGGCTTTGTGGAAGCAGTATCATGAAGGGTTGAAGGACTTGGCGGAATCCGGCTGTTTCCAGATGCCGGTCATTCCCGGGTATGCTACCAACAACGCCCATATGTTCTACCTGGTTTGCCGGAGTCTCGAGGAGCGGACACGGTTGATCGCGTTCCTGAAAGAAAACGAAGTCAATGCCGTCTTCCACTATTTGAGTCTGCACAAGAGTGACTATTACCGTTCTATTTCAGAATCGATCCCGGATCTTCCGAATTGCGACCGCTATGCTGACTGCCTGGTCCGGTTGCCGATGTTTTTCGATCTTAAGACGGAAGAAGTGGGGCGTATCATAGATTTGATTCGGAAGTTTTATGTCGGATAAGCAGCATCAGCATCCGCACATCTCCATCGTCTCTCCGGTCTATATGGGGGAGAAAATGGTACATGAATTGGTCTCGCGGATCCGGGAGAGTGTGTCCGGGATTACGGAAGATTTCGATATTATCCTGGTCAATGATTGTTCTCCCGACGATTCCTGGACGATGATCCTCAAGGAATGTGCGGAAGACAAACGGGTGAAAGGTATTAATCTCAGTCGCAATTTCGGGCAGCACAAGGCTATCCGGGCCGGGTTGGAATTCGCTTTTGGAGACTGGGTAGTTGTGATGGATTGCGATCTGCAGGACCGGCCGGAGGAGATTGTCAAGATGTACGAAAAAGCCCAGGAGGGATATGATATCGTGCAGGGAGAAAGGATGGAGCGCAAGGACAAGTTCTTCAAGAGACTCTCATCCCGGCTTTTCAATGCATTCTTCAGCAGTCTGAGTGGGGTAAAGACGAACAACAAAATTGCCAATTTCGGGGTTTACCGGCAGAGTGCCATCGAGGCGGTCCGCAGGATTCCGGAACGGGACAGTTCTTTCGGCTCTTTGCTCAACCAGGTTGGTTTCAAGACGGTTTCAATCCCTATTGAACATGGTTCCCGGGCAGAGGGGCGGTCGTCTTACTCTTTGCGGAAGCTCCTGGACCTGGCCTCCGGTTTCATTATCACGAACTCCAACAAACCGCTTCGTGTGATGGTCGGAATTGGTTTTGCCCTGTCCCTGGTCTCTATCCTGGTGGCTTTGTATAATGTGATTGCCTATTTCTTTGGATTAATCAAGGTGCCGGGATATACCACGACCGTTTTTTCTATCTGGTTGCTGGGAGGATTGATCATGATGCAGTTGGGTATTGTGGGCATCTATATCGGAAGGGTCTTCGATCAGGTGAAGGGCCGGCCGTTGTATGTTGTCCGGGACAAAGTCAATGTGGAGGATGAATAAGACGGACACTTCTGCAGGATTGCGTTGGTCGTCAGTTCTTTTGTTGGTGGCGGCCTTCCTGATCTATTCTTCTACCGGTGTTTTCTCTAAGCTGGCATCTGCAGAAGAATTCCTGTCCATGGGATATCTGTTGCGCTTCGGTCTGGTTATCCTGGCGCTTGGTGTGTATGCAGTCCTCTGGCAAATCATCCTGAAACGGTTTCCGCTTTCCCGGGCATACCTTTACAAAAGCATGACGGTCATCTTCTCGTTGGCTTTTGCATTCTTCTTTTTTGGAGAACAGATTACAGTGCAGAATATCCTGGGGGCGGTGTTGATCATTTGCGGGATTATTGTCAACTCTACAGGGAGGAACGTATGATCTTCTACCTTATCGTGATTCTGGGCGTTCTGGCCAGTTCCGCTTCACAGCTTTTACTCAAGAAGAGTGCTTCCGTGGAGCATCGTTCTCCCGTTTTCACGCTGTTGAACTGGCGGGTCATCCTGGCGTATTCCGTGATGGCAATAGTCCTTGTGACGAATATTTTCGCCATGAGCAAGGGCGTCCAGCTGAAGGATATGCCGATCCTGGAAGCCACCGGGTATATATTCGTGCCGCTCCTGACCTGGCTGATCCTTCATGAACGGATTGACAGGAGGACGCTGGCTTCAATTGGGCTCATTTTGGCAGGTATTGTGGTTTTTTATCTATAGCATCATTTTTCTTCGATGATAAACAATAGCACTTGTATCAATGTGTTGAAGGTTCTGGCTGCCGCTATGGTTTTTGGCTGCCATGCCTGGATTGTTTGTCATGATGCTTACGGATTGGTTTTCAGTGATTGGAAAAGGTTGTTGGTTACGCCGGCCTGGGCTGGTGTATGGATTTTTTTGATCCTGGGCGGGTACCTGGCCGCCTCCGGCTTTTTCGGAGACCGGTACGGACTTAACCCGAAGGGCATCCGTGCATACTATTACGGGAGATTGGTAAAAATCCTTTTGCCTACATGGATTTTCATTTCCCTTGAGTATCTCCTGGTCTATCCGGATGTCACAATCAATTTCGACAGTATCCTGCTTGCTCTGACTTGTACATACTTCGGCACTGCAGATGTCTATATGCCCGGAATCGGAGCATCATGGTATGTTTTTATCGTGTTTATACTATACTTGCTGGCTCCTTGGGTGGTCCTTTTGCTGAAACGGCTGGAACGATGCTGGCACGGGAAGGAAGCCCGCTCCTATCTGTTCTTGATGATAGGAATTTGTCTTGCCGGCGGGCTTTATCGGGTTCTGGGTTATTTCCTCCATTGGGATTGGTACAGCCGGACTTATGCGAATGTGCTGGGTTGCGCGGATCTGTTTTTCGCCGGCATTTGTGCCTATAGGATCAAGGCTTTTCTGCCGGAATGGAAAGAGAAGGGGGTGATCATGGTCAGAAGAGCGACCATAGCATGTTTGACTCTGCTTGTAATTGTTTGTCTGGATTTTGGTTCGTTGGTCCCATATGGTGAGATTCTTTACCAATATGTATGGCCCAGTGCGTTCATGGTTTTGATCTGCTTATTGCTGGTGGCGTACGATTTCACAACAGGCAGGGACCAGAAAAGAGCTGAAGGAAGCAAGCCGCAAGGCCGCTTCTTCAATATAGTCGCCCCGTATACTTTCATGTTTTATCTATGGCATTCCTCCCTTTTGGGATATGTGGCCTCGAAAGTACAGGTTGAGGGTGAGTTTGCCCATTATATTCTGACGTTTGTTTTGGGCTTGGTCCTGACTTCTTATGTAGCATTCCTGATGACCAAAATGAGTAACGGGATCACAAAAACCCTGTTGAAATAAAGTATATTACGCAATATTCTGACATTATGATAAATACTAGAAGATGTTTTACCGCCGTTATGGTGTTCTTGTTTGTCGCTTTTTTGACTTTGCTGCTTTTCCCTCCGGCATCGGGGTTATTCGCTACGCAAAAGACACTGTTTTTCCTTCAGGGCGGGGATATGTTTGCGGATTTCTTTAATGTAATGCGCTATTTGTCAGATGATGCGGGGTTCTATTTCAGTCAGATCAACGAACTTGACGGACATGGCGGTTTCCCTTTCGGCTGGATTTTCAGTTACCCTTATACCCTGCTTGTGGATTATTCCCACATGAGCCTTGCAGATTGCTATGTATCAAAAGGTGCGATGTTTTCCTGCATCATGAACATGGTATTCATGATCTTCTTTTTCTGGAGATCCTTGTCCCTGGTGTGCAGGAAGTACAATGTCCCGGATTATATCCTGATCCCGTTGCTTCTTTCCTCAGTTTTCCTATTCTCGGTTGAGCGCGGTAACTTCGTTTTTATCTCTGCAACATGCGTTAACTACTATCTGGCTTTTTACGATGCCAAGGACCCTTTCCACAAATACTTTTCCCTGATCTGTATTTGCGTCGCAGCCACGCTGAAGGGCTTCCCAGTTCTTTTCGGGCTTTTGTTGTTGCAGGATAAGCGTTATAAGGATATCATATTCTGTGTCATTTTCACATTGATCATCGCTTTCGTCCCCTTCTTCTTCCTGGATGGAGGTTTTGCGAATCTCACCAAAATGATGGAGAATGTCTCTTTGAACAACGAAGCGTATCTTCATAATTATGATTACATGTTCGGCTTGCATAAGCTGGTGTTCCTGGGCAGTATTTTCGCACACCTGTCCGAATCTGCTACAGACAACGTCGTGGGGGTAACCCGGATTGTGGAGGCCGTGATGATGTTGCTGAGTATCATATTGGCGCTCCTGGATAACAAGCGCTGGCGCCAGCTGATCCTGATTGCGTGTGCTGTTTTGTTATATCCGATCAATTCCGGTTTCTATTGCGCCCTGTTCCTGTTCCCCGTCTTGATCTTGTTCTTCCAGGACAGAGAGACCGGCTGGTTGGATTATATCATTATGCTTCTTTTCTGCGCAATCATGAATCCTTTGCAGATCAATTATACAAATGCTTCTACTTGGGTTCTCACACCGCTTCTGTCAAATGCGAGTGTCATTGCCCTTTGGGTAGTCGTCGCGGTTTGGTCGGTATGTGATTTTGTCAGAAGGACAAAGAAAGGTGGTTTATCTGTGGTAAAAAAATAAGTATTAAGTGTTCATAACTTCATTATGCAAATAGAGCTTTTAGACTGTACGCTTCGTGACGGGGCCTATATCGTCGAATCCAAATTCGGATCTGCCCCGATGAAGGGCATCATCAGTCATTTGCAAGACGCGAATATCGATATCATTGAGATTGGCTGGTTGAAGGATAAGCCTCATCAGGAAGGGTCATCATTCTATCACGTTCCGTCGGATGCTGAGCCATATATCCTGAAGAAGAAGCCCAACTGCCTGTACGTGACGATGATTGACTGGGACCGATATGATGATTCGGTGCTTCCTGAATATGACGGAAAATCTATTGATGCCGTCCGTGTCGTTTTCCCGCACGGGAAGCACCGGGAAGGCATCAAGATTGGTATGAGGATACGGCAAAAGGGGTACACGGTGATGTTTCAGGCGGCCAACACGCTGGCGTATTCTGACGAAGACCTGATTACCATGGCGGAGGATATGAACAAGGTTCTCCCGTCATCCTTGTCGGTGGTGGATACATTTGGCGCGATGTATCCGGAAGACCTTGAACGGATTGTCAGATGCCTGGATGCGCATTTGGATAAACGCATCAAGATGGGCATGCACACCCATAACAACCAGCAGATGGCATTCGCTCTTTGCCAGGATTTTATTAAAACGTTGAAAGAATCCGGTCGCGGCCTCGTGATTGATGCCAGCCTGTGTGGAATGGGGCGTGGCGCGGGCAATGCGACTACGGAACTGGTTGCCAGCTATCTGAACCGAAAGTGTGGATGCCACTATAATATTGATGCCGTTATGGATGCCATTGACGTCTATATGGGTTATTATCGGGAGAATTATGAATGGGGCTATTCTACACCTTATTGCATCGCCGGCATGTATTGCTGTCATGTCAACAATATCGCCTACCTCTTGAAGAATCACCGGACCAGCGCGAAAGATATGCGTCTGATCATTGAGTCCCTCTCTCCTGCGGATCGGCGAAAGTATGATTACGACCTGCTGGAGGAGAAGTACCTTCAGAACCAGAGCCTCTATGTGGATGATTCTGAAGTCGTCTCCAAAATTAAGGCGGAACTTGACGGTAAGACAGTCCTACTGGTTGCTCCCGGTAAGTCTTCTATAGAAAACCAGGAAACAGTATTACAATACATTCGGGTCAACAAGCCTGTCGTTATAGCCGTGAATGCCATTATTCCGGGCTATCGATACGATTGCCTCTTTTTTGTGAATCCTGCCCGGTATGAATATGCCAGGAATAGTCATCCGGAGGTGTTTGGAACAACGAAGAGAATCGTGCTGTCCAATATCAAGAATCAGGCGGATCCGGACGAATCGGTTATCGGTTTCAATAATGTCATCAAGCGCGGATGGGCGCATTACGACAATGCTATGATCTGTGCACTTCGTTTCCTTGATAAGGTAGGGGTAGAGAATGTTGCGATCGCTGGTTTCGACGGATTCAAGCACAAGTACAATGAGAGCTATGCGGATGCTTATCTTCCGTCACTCAATCCTGATAATCAATGGGATGCATTGAATGAAGAGATTTCTGAAATGTTTGTGGACTTCAAAAAGAACGCTGAGGCGTGCACGAGCATCTATTTCGTAACGGACAGCCTTTTCAACCAGTAATGCCATGAAAGTTTCAGATTTTGTTTTTGATTATATCTCCGGCTTGGGTGTCCGGCACGTGTTTTATTTACCCGGTGGCGGCGCTATGCACTTGGATGATTCCCTGGGACACCATCCTGGCCTGACCCCGGTATGTATGCTTCACGAGCAGCCATGCGCCATTGCGGCGGAAGCATACGCCCGGATCAGTGAAGGATTCGGGGTCTGTGTCGTAACATCGGGCCCCGGAGCGACGAATACCATTACCGGCCTTGCCGGAGCGTGGCTGGATGCAACTCCGGTGATTTTCCTTTCCGGTCAGGCCAAAAGGGCGGACTTGGTGAACGGACAGGGTATCCGCCAGTTTGGTATCCAGGAAATCGGTATTGTGGAGATTGTCAAATCAATCACAAAATACGCCGTCCAACTGCGGGATGCGAATGATATCCTGTATGAGTTGGAGAAAGCGACAGCGCTTGCAAAGTCCGGGAAACCCGGACCGGTTTGGCTGGATATACCGCTCGATATCCAAGCCTCACAGGTGGACCCGGAGAAATTGCGCCACTATGAGGAGCCCCGAGAAGAGTTTGTTTGTTCAGACAAGGACGCTCTGGCAACGATAGATATGCTGAATGCCGCCAGACGTCCCTTGATCTTGCTTGGACATGGCATCCGACTGGCTGGGGCTATTCCTGAGATGGAGACCTTGATCCGGAAGATGGGAGTTCCGGTAATGACCACATGGAATGGCGTTGATCTGATTGAAGATGATCACCCGCTGTTTTTTGGCCGTCCCGGGGCGGTAGGACACCGGCATGCCAATTTCATCCAGCAAAATGCAGACTTCGTCTTGACCATCGGAACACGTCTGAACCTTCTTTCCACAGGATATGACTTCGACAGTTTCCTTCGCAATGCCAAACACGTGATGGTCGAGATTGATGAGAACGAGATGAAAAAGATCAGTGTCCATCCGACTTTGGCGATTCACGCCGATGCGAAGTCTTTCCTGCAGAAGATGCTTTCTTTCCAAGATCGAATCAAAGATACCCCGCGGAAGGAATGGTGGGATTACTGCCGGCGAATCAAAGAAAAATATCCTTTGTATATCGAGGCACAGCGGCCTGAAGGGGATGGGATAAATACTTATTCGCTGGTGAATTCGCTCACGACGCAAATGACCGGTCAGGATATTTTTCAGTTCACCAGCTCCGGAACTGGGGCGGATATCTCCATGTATGGCTTCCGGATAAAGAAGGGACAACGTGCTTTCCTGACCAAAGGCTTGGCATCCATGGGTTTTGATATGTCGGCCTGTATTGGATCCTGTCTTGCGTCGGGAGGACGCCGGGTTGTCTGTATTACAGGAGACGGAGGGTTTATGATGAACGTACAGGAACTGGCAACCTTGCAGGCACTTGCTCTCCCGATAAAACTGTTCATCCTGTGCAATGAAGGGTATGGGATGATTTATAACTCTCAGGCCGGTAATTTCAAGCGTCTGACGGGATGCACCCGGGAGAGTGGACTTGGAATGCCGGATTTAGAGAGAGTCGTGAATGCTTTCGGCATCCGGTGCGTCCAACTCCGGACAGAATCGGAGATTGATAGTACGGTCGGCCAGGTACTGGCATCCGATGGACCGGTCGTATGTCTGGTCCATGTGTATATCGGCCAGAAAATCCTTCCGCGTCAGACCAATTACATGAAAGCGGATGGCCAGATGGCATCCCGGCCTCTGGAGGATATGTCTCCGCTATTGTCCAGGGAAGAGTTTGAAAAGAATATGTTGCCAAAATGATGGGTTCTCCCTTGCATCTGATCTGGGATCTGGATGGAACACTCGTCGATTCAGCACCGGAGATTATCTCCACGATTGAAGCAGCGTTGAAGCGGTTCGGTGTACCGGCAAGATTGGCTGATTCCCCTCTGCGGATTGGTCCGCCGGTGCGGGATGTTATCCGGAACTCATTCCCGTCTGAAGTGTTGCCTGATACAAAGCTGGACGAGGTGGTGCATGCTTTCCGTGAGATATATGATTCTTCTGATTATGAGCGGACGATCCCTTTCCCGGGCATGGATGAATTGATCCACAATCCGCAATTCGTCCACCATGTCATTACAAACAAACCCGCGTATGCCACGAACCGGATTTTGGACAAGAAGGGCTGGTGCGGGCAGATTATCGAAGTGCTGACGCCGGATACGCTTTTGCACGAAGATGGAATGCCGTATAAGAAGCCGGAATTGTTCTGCCATTGCCGACAGGAATATCCTTCGGCGCGGATGATCGGCATCGGGGATATGGCTCCGGATGCCCTGGCGGCATTGGCAGCCGGGATGATTCCGGTCGGTGTATTGTGGGGGACTGGTACTCGGGAAGAATTGAAGTCCGCAGGTTGCCGGTATCTGGTGCAGGACGGCGAAGAATTATTGGCATTGCTGAATTGGCTGGAATATGAGTAGGATTATCATTACCGGAGGTACCGGAGCCATCGGAACCGCCCTGATCCGGCAGGCTTTGGAGCGGGGGGACGAGGTGTGTTGCATTGTCCATAAAGGATCCCGGCGGGTGTCAAACCTGCCGAGCCATCCGCGGCTGGCCATTCTCGGGTGTGATTTGTCTGATTATGGTGGATTGATGCTTGAAGGCCGCTTCGATGTGCTGATACACTTGGCATGGGAAAAGACCTTCGGGGCATCCCGGGATGATGCAGAAGTGCAGACGCGCAATATCCAATATACGCTTGATGCCGTGCGTCTGGCTGAGCGTTGCGGTTGCAAGGCATTTATCGGCGCCGGTTCCCAGGCGGAATACGGCATCCAGACCGTACCCTTGACGCCAGACCTTCCTGTCCGGCCTGAGAGTGGATACGGGATCGCGAAATATGCCGCCGGTAAATTGTCTGCGATGCTTTGCAAACAACTGGGTATACGGCACAACTGGATTCGGGTGTTAAGTATTTATGGACCGCACGACGGGGAGAACAGTTTGATCAGTTATCTGATCCGGGAACTGAAGGCCGGGAACTCACCGCAACTGACCCGATGTGAACAGATCTGGGATTATTTATACGCCGATGATGCCGCAGATGCTTTCCTGGCTGTAGCAGACCGGGGCATGGATGGAAAGGTCTATCCACTGGGGTGCGGTTCCGGCCGTCCCTTGTCGGCCTATGTTGAGGAATTGCGGGATACGGTCAATCCCGGTGTCCCGGTCAATTTTGGCGCAAGGGAGTACTATCCGCATCAACCGATGTACCTGGTAGCGGATATCCGTACATTGACGGAAGATACGGGATGGCAACCGGTGATTCCTTTTTCGGAGGGAATCCGAATGATAACAAAAGAATGAAATCAGGGATTCTTCGGACCATAGCCGGGAAACTGGGCATAGACAAAGCCATCGCATACTCGTCTGGGGCGCGGATATTCCAGGCGTTAGCCGGAGTCGTGTCCATTTTCTTCATAGCCGCATTCTTGACGGGAGACGAGCAGGGTTACTATTATACCTTTGCCAGTATCCTGGCTATCCAGATATTCTTCGAACTGGGTTTTACGGATATCATGACCCAGTATGTCGCGCATGAAGCAGCACATTTGAAACTGAACGGGGATCTGCGTTATGAAGGGGAAGAACGATACCGCTCGCGCTTGACATATCTGATCCACTTCTGCCTGAAATGGTATTTGGTGATTGCCATAGCTTTCTTTATCGTTGTCAACATCGTCGGCTTCGTCTTTTTCAGTTCGTATGGGACCGAAGGCGCGGAGATCAATTGGAAGATGCCGTGGCTTTTGCTCTCATTCAGTACTTCGATCAAGTTGCTGCAATCTCCTTTTACTGCTATTTTCAGTGGCTTGGGGAAGGTTAAGGAGATGATGCAAATCTCTTTTTACCAGCAACTGGTCATCCCGGTATCACAGTGGGTTCTGTTTGCCTGTGGGCTCAAGCTGTATGTTGTCGGTATCGGATCCATGCTGGGAGCCTTGATTTGGTTTGTCTTTATCCTCAGGTCGGAGCTGAAAGATCTTTTCCTGAATCTTTTCAGGGAAAAGGTGACCGAGAAGATAAGTTATTTCAAGGAAATCTTCCCGTATCAATGGCGGATTGCGGTCAGTTGGATCAGCGGGTATTTTATCTTCCAGCTGTTTAATCCCGTACTGTTTGCTACAGAAGGTCCAGTCGTCGCCGGCCAAATGGGCATGACATTGAATGTCATGAATGCTATCCAGGCTTTGGTCCTGAGTTGGCAGAACACAAAGGTTCCAGCATATTCTGCATGGATTGAGATGAAGCAATATAAGCAGCTGGACAAGGTTTTTAATCAGACGACCCGGCAAGTGATGCTGATCTGCTCTTCACTGCTGGCTATTATGTTTGCCGGTGTATGGTTCCTGCGCGTGACCCATATGGGCTTCAGGGATAGCGAATTGGGGTCGCGTTTCCTGGATTATGTACCCATGGCGATCCTGTTCATTCCGTATTTAGTGAATCAGATGGTCAATTCATGGGCCATTTATCTCCGCTGTCACAAGCAGGAGCCCTATCTGATTACTTCTATAGCAGGGGGTGTTTTGCAGTGTCTGTCCGTGTTTACCGTGGGGCAGATTTTTGGGCTGTATGGCATCGTGATAGGATATGCGACCAGCGCCATGGTACTGTTCCCGGTGAACTATTTTATTTTCAAAAGAAAAAAGCATGAGTGGCATCAAGACGGGGTCTCCCTTGCTGGCAATTAATATCCCGATTTACAACCGGAGCGTATTTCTTGACAAGATGTTGTCCTCCTTTCTGGCGGACCAGGATTTGTTTGAAGACAAAGTCTCCTTGTTTATTTCGGACAATTGCTCTAGCGAACCTCTGGCGGACATCGTTGAACGCTATCGGGAAAAAGGGTTGTGTGTCAGATACAGTCGCAACGAAAGCAATATAGGCGGTGACGGTAATATCCGAAAGTGCTTCAGGCAGATGGGCGGGAAGTATGTCTGGGCTCTTGGCAGTGATGACATCCCCGCACCGGGTGTCCTGCGACGGATCATCGGGATTTTGGAAAACGGAGATTATGGGTTGCTGCATCTGGACAATCATTCCGGCAAAAACGGTTTCACCGAATTTGATTCTGCAGATGATTTCTTCCTCAAGGTACATGTATGGATGACTTTTATCAGCGGTAATATCGTGGCCGCCCGGTTCATACAGGACATCCCTCTGGAACAATATGAGCAGACATCCCTGCAGCAGATACCTTTGTTCCTGGCGGCCGGCTATGGTTCGGAACGGAATGCCATCCTGAGTTGCGATTATCTATCCCCTGATTCGGACGCTTCCAACAACGGCGGTTACAATCTTTTCAAGGTCTTCTGTGACAATTTTCTCTCAATGCTGGAATCGGCGGTCAACGCCGGGACTATGTCGCCAAAGACATTCCGGGAGATCAAGAGAGTGACATTCAGAGATTTTCTGGCAGAGAATTTCATCATTCCCTTGCTTATACTGCGCAAGGAAAGCGGGTTTAACGTTGCAGGTGCGTGGGGTATGGTCTTCCGTCATTACGGAAACTGCCCTTATAGTTATTATTATCTGGCCAGAAAACTGGCTGGAGCTTTCGTCAACAAGTTTTTCCGGAGGTGCAAATGAAAGCAATCAAGCAGACATTGATAATCCTTGCTTCGGAGATTCACCGTTGCTTTTGGCCGTGTCGGCGGAGGGCAGGATGGATAGGAGACGTCAGTTTCGTTCGGGGGGG
>JAEEGL011456494.1_pt1 | contig 14823 bp, 10 predicted proteins | sample 9134231 | NCBI WGS metagenome assembly JAEEGL01 (sample SAMN16246548, study PRJNA631951) | gut metagenome | biome: gut microbiome; feature: rumen; material: fiber-attached | host: Bos | place: Iran: Karaj | collected 2018-10 | reverse complement strand
TGGTATTATTAAATCTTTTTTAGTATCAATTTTATAACAATTTTTTTCAGATAAATTCATTTCAATAAATGGAATATCACTTTTAGAAACAGTATTATTTGTTATATTATATTTAAAATTCATTAATTTATCATTTTGATTTTCTTTAAAAATATAACCTCCAAAAAATATAATATTTTCATTATCATATTTACTTGCACCAAAAAATTTTTGATTAAAATGATTTTCTTCTATTATTGGTTTAATAATTTCCCATTTTGGATTTTCTTTTAAATTTGTTTTTTCAAAAGTAATTTCATTATCTCCTCTTTTAAAATTTTCAAAACAATATAAATAATCATTAAATTGAATTAAAGCAGGTTCCGTTCTTTCAATATTTAAATTTGACCAATTATTCATTTCTTTATTTTCAATATCATAATAAAAAGTCTTTTTAGTATTTCCACCAACAATAAAAATAATTTTACTAATTATATAAATCATACTATGATTTTTTTTTGGTTCAATTAAATTAGGAATTTTTTCTATCGTTTCATTTTTTAAATCAATATCCCAAAAATTATTTAAAATTACACTTTGTTTATTTTCTCCTCCTGAAATATATAAATGATTATTTCCATTACAATAAGCAGATTCATTATTATAATTTCCAATTTGAGTATTTTTAATTTCTTCTTTATCAAAATAAATTAATCTAATTTTTTTTTCTTTTTTATCATAAACGTGAATTTGAAATGGATCAGAAATTGGTTTCCCTAATAATTCAAAATTTATCATTTTATTATTTTTTAAATTTAAACCATTTTGTTCTAAATTAATATCAAATATTAAATTTGGTTTATTATTTGAAACTAATGTTTTTATTGGATCATTTATGTTAATTTGTCTATTTTGGTATTTTAAATTCATTATATATTGTTCTGGAAATTCCATATTGTTTTCTTTTTTAAATATTTCTGCTACTTTTTCTATTTTATCTTCTGGATTAAATTCTTTTTGCCATTTTCTTCCTCCTTCTAATGGAATTATTATGTTAATTTTATCAGTCATTTTTTTTATTATTGATTTATTAATTTATGTTTTTTCTAAAAATTTGAACAACTATTATAATATTATTCAATTAATTTATAATTATTATTTTTTTAGAATAATAATTATAAATATTTAAATGTTTTATTTATAGTTTGTGAATCAAATGAAATAAGGATAAAAAATAATTTAATAGTTCAGAAATTTTAATTTAAAATTAAAACAATTTGTTGATTATGAAATATATTTTATATAAAATTATTTTAATATCAGAAATTCTATTTTCAATAATCTAATATACAGTATAAAATTATATATTAATTATTATCTGATTTCAATAAATTTTTCTTTATATATTTATTTTGTGAAAACCTAATAATATTTTTTAATTTTTTAGCATGAGATTTCATTTTTTTAATTAATCTTTTTAATTTATGTATCATTATTTTATAATTACAATTATCTTTTTTAATTTTTGATAATTTTTTCTTTAAATTAGATAATTCATCGTCATCACCAAAAGAAAATTGTGAATTATTGTCACTTTCATTTTGTAATATTTTATTATATTCTTCTGATTTAATATATTTATTAAATGAACAGAATTCATTACCTGGAAAATAATCTTGAATACTAAAATTACTACTTGATGAAGAACATTCAGAAAAATCTGAATCAAAGTTTTTTATTGTTATTTTATAATTTATATTAAATCTTTCATTACGAATTATTGATATATAACCATTTTGAATTTCAGAATGAAATTTTGTATCTTGTTTTTGTTTTATTTCTTTTTCCAACATTTTTATTGCATTTTTTATATTTTTAATGTTTAAATTTTCTATTTTTGCAATTTTTGAATTTATTTTTTTTAAATCAAATCCAGAATTACTTCTTTTATGAGAGTGTTTTTTTACAAAAGTTGAATCATCTTCATTTTCAAAAAAAAAATTATTAGATTTTAATTCTAAAGGATTATCTAAATAAATTTCTCTTGAATGTTCTCGAAAAAAACTTGATTCTTTAAGTTTTTCATTTATTTTTTTCATTTTTTCTATTATTGAATCTTTTTCAATTATTTGATTTAATAAAATAAATTTTGAAATTTGTAAATTTTCTTTTTCTACTATTGAAGGATTAATAAGATAATCATTATTTATTTCTATTAATTTAAGTTTAATACTATTTATAACAATTAATAATAAATGTGAATCTTCTTTTTGTTTTTCTGCTTGAATATTTAATGAATTTAATAAATTTTTATAAATTGAATTTATAGAATCATTTTTATCATTATTTCCATTATATTCAATTTTTTGAATATAAATTTTAATTATTTTTATTGAATTTTCAAATAAATTTGTTAGAAAATCTAGTTTATGTTTTTTATATTTATTTTCTTGATTTAAATCTTGAAAAATTGCTTCTAAATCAAAAATTTTCTTTTGTTGAAGGAAATAATTATTTTTCATGTTTTATTTAACTAAAATAATTAATATAAATTAGCAACTGATATTATTTTTATTTCTATTTTTTCAATTATTTTTAAATTAATGAATTCTTTAAAAAAAAATGAAGAAATATTATTTAATTTTGAATACGTAATTGGAGAAATAAATGAAATTTCTTTAATTGAAAATTCTTTTTATTTAAACTAGATATATATGACATTATATTTAAAATTTTTTAAACAAAAAAATAATTAAAAAAAATAATACTGAAAAAAAAGCTTTTTATAAAATAAAAATACTTATAAAAAATATATATAATATTAAACTAAATAAATTATAAAATAAAAAATTAAAAGATGGAAAAAGAAAATTTAATAGATGCAGAAAAATTAATTCAAAATTTCAAAATAACAAATATAAAAGCATTTACATCATATTTAAAAGAAGTATATTTTGATTTAGTAAAAAGAGGTAAAGATCCTTCAAAAGGAATAGACAAAACAACATTTAATTCATATTACAAATTACCAGGAATAATTGGAGATAGATTATATCATGTTTTTGATAATAGTTCCTCTGGTTATATTGACTTAGAAGAATTTACAAATAATATGAAAAATTTATTTTGTTCTTCTTTTGATGAAATATCAAAAATTATTTTTAAATTCTATGATTTTAATAATAACGGTGAAATTTCTAAAGAAGATATTAGAATTGTTTTATCTTATATAACATTAAATATTGAAGAAATAGAAGAATCAAGTAAAGAATTTAATTATAATGAAAGAGTAAAATCACAAAAGGAATTAGATGAAATTTTAGATAAGTGTTTTAATAATAATGGTTGTGATAAAAGTTCTATGAATTATTTTAATTTTGTTGAAGTTATTGAACATGTTAATAGTGATATTTTTTTTTTAATTTTACTTTTTTTATATGATAAAAAACCTTTTTCTAAAATTGGATTAATTGAATATGAAAAACAAAGAAAAATTACTAGTCATAATTATGATAATATTTCTTCACCACCTAAATATGTAAAAAGACCAAGAAGAAATTCAACTTTTAGTTCTTGTTTAACTAATTTAAGGTCTCCAAATAGAAAAAAAAGTCTTTTTGATGAGCAAATTAATAAAACTTTAATTTATAGAGGTGGAAAAAAAATAAAAACTGTTAAAGAAAATAATAAAAATGTTATTGGATTTTTAAAAGAAATGGATATTGATAGTGATGATGATAATATTATTCAAGTTAGTAGAAAAAAATATCAAAATTTAAAAAAAATAGAAGATAATAAAGAAAAGAAAAAGAAAGTTTCTTTTATTAAAAATGATATTAAAATTACTCCTGCAGTTATAATGAAAAAAAATAATGAAAAACAATCAACAAAAAATCCTAATAAAAAATCAAATTTAAAAACAAATAAATTAAATAAGAAAAAAAATGAAAATAATAAAAAAGAAAATGATAAATTACCATCAAATAAGAATGAAACTAAAGAAAATATGGAAAAAAATGAGGATGATAAAATAATAGATTTTGAAGAATCAGATTATTCAGAAGATGAAGAAATAATAAAATATGAAGGATACTTATATAAAATTAAAGATGATGAATTAAAAAAATTATGGTTTAAATTAATACATAATGATTTATATTATTTTAAAAATAAAGATGATTCTTTACATAAAGGATTATTTAATTTAAGTGGAGTTTTCATTGAAAAAATACCAAATTTAATTAAAAAAGATAAAACTTATTTTGGTTTTTCATTAAATTTCCCAAATAAAAAATTTGAATATTACACAGATGATAAAAATTCTTATAAATTATGGTTTGATAGTTTAAGTATATCAACAGGTTCAACGAATTTAACAAAAGATTATATAATTGGAAATGAAATAGGAAGTGGAAAATTTGGAGTAATTAAATTATGTACAAATAAAACAACAGGAAAAAAATTTGCATTGAAAATTTTATGTAAGAAAAATATGGATTTAAATGATTTAGATTTAGTAAGAACAGAAATAGAAATATTAAAAATATGTCAACATCCAAATATAATTCACTTATATGAAGTTTTTGAAAATGAAAAATATTATTATATAATAATGGAATATTGTGGTGGAGGTGATTTATTTTCATATTTAGAAAAACGTCATTTTCACTTAAAAGAAGAGCAAGCTTGTAAAATAATACATAAAATGTTAGCAGCATTATATTATCTTCATTCATATGGTATAATACATAGAGATATAAAACCAGAAAATGTTTTAATGACATCAGATGAGGATAATGCAGATATTAAAATATTAGATTTTGGATTAGGAAAAATATTAGGACCAAATGAATGTTGTACAGAACCATATGGCACTTTATCTTATGTTGCACCTGAAGTATTACTTGAGAAAAGTTATAATAAACAAGTTGATGCTTGGTCACTTGGTATTACTGCTTATTTATTAATTGGAGGTAATTTACCTTTTGATCATCCTAAGAATGATAGAGAAATTGCTAGACAAACTATTAATGATCCACTACCTTTTAAAGGTAATGTTTGGAAGAGAGTTTCAAAAGAAGGAATTGATTTTGTTACAAAATTACTTGAGAAAGATCCTAATAAAAGAATGAGTGTTAAGGAAGCTTTGGAACATAAATGGATTAGGAAATTTAATAAAATTGGAGAAAAGAGGAATAGTAGTCATTCTTATTCCAGTTTTGAAGAATATACTTTTACTGGGGAGATTTAAAGGGAGTTTTTTTTATTTTTATTTTATTTTTATTTTATTGTTTATTTTGTTTATTGTTTTAAAGTTTATTTTAAATATTAATATTTATTGTGTTAATTTAAATTAAAGTAATATTATTTTTTTTCATTTAATATTTTTTATGAATGTTTATTATTATTATAAAGTCTAAAGTATGAATAATTTGAAAATTTACTAATAATTTAAAATATTATTTTAAAATTATATTAATTTATTGTTTTGAATATAATTTATAATTACATTTATAAAATATAAAATGAATTCTTCAAAAGATTTTGAATCAAATAATTTTAATATGGATATGTCATCAAAGGATATTTTAATAAACCAATTAAAAAATAGAATATTCGAATTAGAACAACAAAGTAAAAATAATGAAATATTACAAAATGAAAATTTAAAATTAAAACAATTAATAGATGATATGAAACAAACTCAAATCAGAAATGATTATGAATCAACTCAAAAAATAACAGATCAACATAATCAATTAAATGAATTTAAAACGGAAAATGAAAGTTTAAATAATATATTAAATGAAAAATTGAATATAAATAAAAAATTATATTCAGATAATGAAACTTTACTTCGTGAATTAGATAAAAATAATACAGAAATAGCAAATATAACAAATAAATTAAATGAAGTTCTTCATAATAATGAAGGTTTAAAAAATGATATATCAAAATATGAAAAAATAAATTATGATTTAAATAATAATATTAAATATCAAAAAGAACAAATTGAAAAATTATTTGATGATAATCATAAATTAAATTCAATTTGTAAAGAACAGGAAAATATAATAAATCAATATGAAGAAGATAAAAAAAATTTAGTTCAAAAAATTGAAGATATTAATTTTGAATTAAATAATTTAAAAACTCATTTAAAAATAAAAGATGAAAATATGAATACAATACAAAATCAAAATGAACAAATGAAATCTCATATTAATGAATGTGAAAATAACATTCATAACTTATCAAAATATAATGATACATTAAAATTTGAAAATGAAGGATTAAAAAATAATATTTTAGATGTAAAAAATAAAAATACTCTTTTACAAAAAAATAATGAACAATTACAAACAATAATTTATGATAAAGATAGAGATATAAATAATTTAGGAATAAATTTAAATGCTCAAAAAAAAATAATAAATGATAACTTATTAGAAAAAACATCAATGAATAATGATAAAAATAATTTAACAAATGAAATAATGAGATTAACAGAATCAAATAATAATTTATTAAATAGATTAAAATCAATAGCAGAAGCAAATGAACAAATAAAAAAAGCTGTTGATAGAAAAGATAAAATAAATGGAATAATTAGAAAAAATAAAAGAAATATTGAAAGATCATTAAATTCATTTAATACTAATTCAACTTATAATAATAATTTAAATATTACAACTAATTCTGCAATGATTAATGGATTTACTAAAGATAATACTTATAGTCCTTTAATGGATAAATCTGCTATGAGTTATTCCCCTCAAATTAATAATAATTTGAATATTTCCAATTAAATTTTAATATTTTTTTTTATTTTTTTTTATTTAAAAAATGCGTTAAATTTTTTTGGTGAAAAAAAGATTTATGTTTAAATTTTTTTTTTATATTTTTATAATCAAAAATATGTCAATTTTTTATATTACAAATGCTAAAGAATTAACATATTTAAATGATGAAAGAGAAGATACAATTAAAGGAATTAATATTAGTAATAATATAGATATTAATTTAATTCAAAAATATTTACCTCAAATATTAAAAGTTTTATCTCCAGGTCATGAAGTTATGATTAATTATAGAATACCAATTAAAGAAAAATTATTTGAATATATTCCATTTGTTGATCAAGCTTATTCAATGGGATTTAAACAAACTAATGTTAGAAAAGCAAAAAAAATTGAAGGTGAAGAAATTGTTTATAGAATTGATATTATTTTAGGAAAAGAACCTGATTATATTCAAAGTTATTAATTATTATTCAATTAAATATTAATTTAATTTTTTTTTATTTAATTTTTACTTTAAAAATAAAATGTATTTGTTTGAATGTTTTTTTAACTTTTTTTACTATAAATGTTAATTTTTTAAAAACAAAGAAATGATTATTATAAAATTTATTATTTTAGGGGTTATGAATAAAATTGATTAAATTAAAATAGTTTAATATAAAATTCATCATAATATTATATATTTTATCTTCAATAAAAATTATTATTAATGAATCAATTCCTTAAATCTAAAAAATAAAAAAAGCACATTGATAAAAAGAAAATTAAAAGAATTTCATATTAAAAAATAATATAAAAAGAAAAAGTCAAACAAAATAAAATTAATATATAAAATATAATCCCATAATCAAAAAACCAAACAAAAAGAGAAGAAAAAAAATAAAAAAACTTAAAATAAAAAAATAAAAAAATCCAACATCCTTTGCATGATAAACGAAATTAAAAAAAGGAAAAAAAAAAAAAAAATATAAAAAATATAAAAAACTGTATAAAAAATGAATAAAAAACCCCAATAAAAAAAATATAAAATCCCAAAAAAAAAAATTTATAAAAAAAAAATGGAAGAATCAAAACCAAGACGTGTAACACTATCTAGAGGATATCGTATATTCCTTTGGGCATGTTTAGTATCAGTAGAATCTGCAATTAACAATTCATCAGGTTTACTATCCTCAGCATCAAAGACAATAAAATCAACTCTTAATTTAAACGACAAAGAATTTGGTTTAGTAGGTACAGCAAATGGATTAGGTAGAACACTTGGATCATCAGCTTTCATATTTGTAAATACTAGACTAAGTGCTAAATGGACATGTGCTTTCTTTGTTATTGTTAAAGGTTTATTACTTGCTGCTTTTAAAATTGTTAATTCTGGTCGTATGCTTGTTATTATGAGATTTTTTATTGGTATTGTTCATATGCCACCTAGTATTTATTTACCTGTTTGGATTGATCAATTTGGTGTTCAAAAATTAAAAACTTTAATGCAAAGTGTTGTTTTAGTTGTTCAACCTGGTGGAAAAGTTGTTGGATTTTTACTTCATATTATTGTAGGTGATAAAGAATGGAGAATGGGATTTGTATTAGAAGGTATTTATCTTCTTGCTGTTGGTTTTGTCTTTGCTTTCTCACCTATTAAATATTTTGATTCTAAATTACAAGTTGTTAAAGATCCTGATGGTGGAGAACATGTTGAAGTTAAAAAAGAAAAACAAGTATCTAAAATATCAGTATTTGAAGAAAAAGAAGATGTTGGTACAGGAGGTAAAAAAGAACAACCATCATTCTTTTCTGATATGAAAGAATTATTTACAAATGGTACTTTCTTAACAAGTTCATGGATTAGATCACTAATATATGGTGTTAATACTGCATTCCATTTCTGGATAGCAGATTATATGAGAACAGTATTAGATATAAATTCCCCATCAACAATATTCTTCTCATATACAATAATTGCATTAGCAGGACCAATTGGAGGTGTTCTCTGTAATGCAATAATTAATCCATGGATGGGTGGTTATGAATCATCTAAATCATCATATGCTTTATTATTCCTTCATTTAATTTCATGTGTCTTTGGTGTAGCATTCCCATTATTTATGGGACTTTATCCTTTCTGTATATGCTGTGGTTTATATTTAGTTTTCAATTCATCTATGCTTTCAATATTACAAGGTGTTATTGTATCATCAATTCCACCTAGATTAAAAAGTACTGGTTTCTCACTTACTAATATTGTAACTATGTTAGTTACTAGTGGTCCTTCACCTGTTCTTTATGGTTATGTTAATGATAAATATAAAACTTATTATAAACCTCTTGCTATGCTTTGCACTATGTTAGGTTGTGTTGCTTGTATTCCTTTCTTTTTCCTTCTTATTTGTCTTAGAGCTAGGACATTTAAGAAAGATAAATTATTGGATAAAAAAGAAGGAGGTACTCAAAATGTTGCACAAGATATTGCTGGTGCTGTTGATCCTGATTCTTTAAGTAAACACTCTAATCTTGAAGATAAAGATGAAAATAAAAATGAAACTGAATTACAAGATAAGTAAATATATAAAATATGAATTAGGTTTGTAGGATATTATTATTTTATTATTTTTATTTAAGGATTTGTGGTGTTTATTTAAATCTTAAGTTTTTTTTTACTGTTATTTTTTATATTTTATTTTTTGTTTTTATGTTTCTTAAAAAAAAATGATAAGAAAATTTAATAAATATAAATTATATGTTTTTAGTGTTTGATTAAAATCAAAAAAATATATGATAAATAACTTAAAATATTATATTATTTTACTATATATTAGTTATATTTTGAAAATTACTTTACAGTAGGAAATAAATAAAAATAAGATACGAGGTAAATAATTATACTTTTAATTTTGAATTAGAATAATTACGACTAGAATTAGTGAAAAATAATTTTCTGATTAAGTAAATTTATCTTCATTTTATATAAAATTGTCAGCACTTTCTTTAGTAGGAAGATAATTTCCTTCTGTTTCCAAAATAATTTCACTTTTTTTATCAATTTTTATTTGAATAACATTTTCTTTATATTTGGGATAAGATAAAATTATCATTTTCTTTCTTTTATTATATTGAAAAGTAATATTCTTAAATATTTTTTTTAAACTTTTAAAATATTTTGTTAAATCATCATAAATAAATTCATCAACAAATTTTTCATTAGTTTTCTTTTTAAAAGCATTATAAATGATAATTATTAATAGAATAATATATCCTAAAACACCAAAGTAAATTTCAAATAAATAAATCTTTCTTTTTTTCTTTATTCTTGGATAATAATAAAGTATTATAAAAAAAACAATAAAAGAAAAAACAGATATATATGATAAAATATAAACAAATCTTTTAATGTCTTGTTTTTCATATTGTGATTTTTTCACATGACACATACATACTATTTTCTCACATTCTGTTATTATAAAATCTAATCTTTCTTTCGAAATATATTCTCCTAAATATTGTTCATTATAAACATTATGCTCAAAATAAAATATTTCATCAGATTGTTTAATTTTTATATACGATAAATTTTGTTCTTGCAAATCCATTTTTACAAAAATTTCAAAATGGTTTTAAAAAGTATAATTTTTTTTATTATTTTTTTATAGGAAAATAAAAAATAAATTTTATGCTTAATCCTCTTAATAAAAACATCTTTGAAAATGATATGAATAGAATTAAGAAAGAAAATAAAAATAAAAAAAGATTAATAATTAAATCAACAACAGTAGTTTACTCTTCTGATTCATCAAATAAAAAAAAAAATAATAATAAAAGAAGAAGTTTAAGTCAAATTATTTTACCAAATTATGAAAGATCTACCTATGAAAATGAAACTGATTTTCGAAATATTTCTATACAAAAAATAAATGAATCAAATGCACAATCAAATTGTAATTCATTCAATATTTCTAGTACTGTTCAAAAAATGAATGAAAAAAAATTAATAAATGAAAGATTAACATATCATAATAATATTAAAAATACAAAAATAAGTAAAGAATTATCATGGAGAGGTAATGTTATTAGTTTAGAAAAAGTTTTAATTGAAAAAGTTAGAAATATGAAAGAAGATTCTATTAAAGGAATTTATGATTTAAAAAAAGTTATATTAATACAATCATATTATAGGAGGCATTTTTGTAGAAAAAATCTGTATAATAAATTAATTGGTTTTTATAAAACAATTGCTGCTTGTCAAAAATTAAATAATATTTTATTTACATATATTCAAAAATTATTTTTTAAAGTAATTAATTCCATTAATAAGTTTAGGAAACATAAATATTTTATTTCTATAAAAGAATATAAATTATTAATGGAATTACATAATAAAAATATTTTTGATGTTAAGGATTTAATAAAATACTTTAGTACTTTATTCAAACAATTTAATATTAATATTCATAACTATAATAAAAATAATACTAAAAATAATCAAAAAAATATTGAAAATAATAATAATAAAAGTCAAAATAATAATGTATATAATAAAAATGAGAGTTTGAGTTTAAGCGATGAAATTTCTCATGAGTTAAATATTATGACCAATAATAGTTTTAACACTATAAATTCATTATATAAATAATATATATAAATGAAATTTATATATAATTTATTGAAAGAAAATAATAAATAAAATTTTAAATTTATAATTATTTAAATTTAAATATCAAATAAAATAATATAATATATATAATAATGAAAAAAAAATAAAATTAAAAATTATTCAGGACATTTTTTTAACGAATTTAATTTTATTCTTTTCCCAATATCAGCTAATGATTTAAAATCTAAATTAAAATGTCCTTTTCCAAGAGAATTAATAGTAATTGTATTACAATATTTATTATTATCATCGTCAGATTTTTTATTTTCAATTATATTTCTATTATTATTATTTTTAATTTCTTTTAATATTCTTCTCTTATTTATTTCAATTTTATTTTCAATGTCATTTTTAGTTTTTTCAATTAAAGAGCTTTTTGAAGAGTATATTTTTTTAATACTTGGCTTAAAATTCTTTAAAATATTATTAATTTTGTTTTCATATCTTGTATTTGAACTTACAAAAGATGAATTTTGATTTATTGAAAATTGACTTGGACTAACTGAACTAATTCCTTTATTATTATTTACTATATTTTTTTTTTGAGTATTTAAATTAAATGAACTTAATGTGTTTATCTTTGATTTTGAATACATTGATATATTATTATTTAATCTTTTTTCAGTATTTAACATTTTAACTTTTGTTTTTTCTTTTAATGTAATTTTTACTTTTTCATAAATTTCGAAAGCTAATTTATATGGTAATTTAAAAATATATTCTTTAATATCACCAAAAATTGTTTTCTGTAATAAATCTTTTGCTTTCTCTGAAAAATCATTATCAACTGAATAATTAAGCAAAATAATTTTTAAACAATCATAGCAAGTAATAATATTAATATTATATCTTAATAATTTCAAACATAAAATTTCCATTTCAAGAATTTGTTGATTTTTATAATGAGAAAATATATTAGGAATTAATTGTTTTAATTGTTCAATATTAATCATAGTAAATTGTGTTCCAATACATTTAATACTTAAATAAAACACAGTTAAAATCATTAAATTAATATCTTTAATAAAATCATTATTTCCACAATTATATAATATTAAATCATGAAAAATTAAAGTTTGATAAAGAAGTGATTCTTTATTTTTGACATTTGACTTTTTACATAAGTTATATATTAAGTCTAAATTATATCTACGAATTTGATTATCTGAATATTTGATAAAAACTTTATTTGTTGATGAACTTATATTTTTTGGAAATGATGGATTTGCCAAATTTCTTATTATTCCTTTTGATAAATCCAATTCCATTTCTATTAAAAAATATATTTGAGTTAATCAGATATTTAAATTTAATTTATTCTTTTTTATGAATTTATATTATTTATATTTCATTTTTTTCTAAAAAAAAATAAATAATGTTAATGAATAAAAAAAGTTCTTTTAATAAATTTTTAGTAATAAATTTAAAATGACCGAAAATTTTTCAATAAAAGATATTTATTGAAAGATTTTAACTTGAAGATTTTTTTTGATTGAATCAATAGATTTAATTTTTCAACCTTCATTTTATTTATTTATATCCTTTATTACGATATCCATTTTTTTTATTATAATTATTATATTTTCCATAATAATTATAATCATAATTATTATTGTAATTATTATTATAATCATTATTATGATAATTATCTTTCTTATTATGAGGTTCATAATTATTATTATAATCATAATTATGATAATTATCTTTCTTAATATTATGATTTTCATAATTATTATTATAATCATTATTATAATATTTATCTTTCTTATTGTTATAATAATTATCTTTATAATTCCCTTTATCATAATAGTTATTATTATAATTTCTTATTTTATTATTTCCATATCTATTTTTATTATTATTATTATTATTATCAACTATAATATTTTCTATTTGATTTTCTTGAACTTCATTATTTATAATATCATTTTGTACATTATTATTATCTTTTTTTATAATTATCATTTTTGATGGAATTGAATTATTTTTATTTTCTTTAGAAACATTATTATTATTTGTTACAGTTTCTCCATCAAACAAATTATCACAAAATTTACTTTCGTCATTTTTAAAATCTACAAATCTTTCATTAGAAAAATATTCTTTAAATTTAAGAAAATGTTCACATGAATCAATAGTATTACAAATTGGATCATCAATTGATTTTGTTCTTGATTGATAAATAGCATCATTGACTGATAATTTTTGTTTAATTCCTCTAGGATCAACTAATTCAAAAGTAGAAAAAAATTCATACACTTTATTTCTTGTTTCTAAATTATCAACTGTAATATAACATATTTTATTTCTTCCTTTCATTGAATATTTTTTTTCTAATTTACAAATTAAAATATCATTTTTAACATGATCTTCAAAATTTTTTTTAATTATTTCTATTAGTTTTGTATCACTTAAATTATCTGGAATATTTTTTATAACTAATCTTGATGAAATATCTAAAAAATTCATAATTTTATTTTCATTCTCTTCATCCTTATTATTTTTCATTTTATAAATTCACAAAATAATTTTTACAAAAATAAATTTATTAAATTAAGTTATTTTAATATTCATAAAAAATTTAATTTATATAAATAAAATAAAAGACTCTATTTTAACCATTACATTAATAAATATGAAAATCAATTATGTTATGATAAAATACTATATAAAATTACATTAAACAGAAAATATTTTTGTTTCACCATTCAAATTTGGTTACATATTTATTAATCAATTGTTCAATACTAAATCTCTTATCTTGTTTTTTTTCTAAACAATCTTTCATAATAGAATAAAGAACAGAAGATCTAGTAATATAAATATCATCAACTTCACTAAGATCATTAATATAATTAAAATCACTAATAATATTATTAGAATAATAAGAAACAGGTTCAGAAATAATACTATTTTTAATTTCTTCTTTATCACCTTTTTCAAAAGGTAATTCTCCATATATCATATAAAATAAAGTAACACCAACTGCCCAAATATCAACTTTAAAATTATATTTAATATGTTTAATTAATTCAGGGGCTTTAAAACATAATGAACCATATGGATCATCTGAATATTCATAATTTCCTAAAATTCTACTTAAACCAAAATCAACTAATTTAACTGAATCTTTTGGAGTTCCTTTTGAATCATTTGTATAATCTTGATTTACCATTATATTTGCTGATTTTATATCTCTGTGAATTATTCCATATTTATGAAGACATCTTACTCCATTTAATATTTGAAATGTTATATTTATTAAATTTGTTAATGAATATATATTGTGATTGTATTCATTTGATTTTATATATGTTTTTAAATCACTTCCTTTTACATATTCAAATACAAAAAATATTTTTGTTTCACTTTCATATCTTTGTATTGTTTTTATTA
>JAEEGL011120977.1_pt1 | contig 14823 bp, 20 predicted proteins | sample 9134231 | NCBI WGS metagenome assembly JAEEGL01 (sample SAMN16246548, study PRJNA631951) | gut metagenome | biome: gut microbiome; feature: rumen; material: fiber-attached | host: Bos | place: Iran: Karaj | collected 2018-10 | reverse complement strand
TTATTTAAATCAACATCTGCTGTTCTATGTGTTTGATAATTCCAATCATAGAGAGTATCATGTTCTCCCCATTCTTCTAACATTGAGTCATAGCTTCTATTCCAAGCGCTTGGATATCTTGCTTCATATTCAAGTAACACTTGCAGTATTTCACCTTTGGTATTTGCATCTCCTACTTTATATGAGTCTATTATTTTCATGTTTGGGTCTTTAGCATCTCTTTGATCAAGAATCAAAATATCATTTTCTCTTGGTTCAATGCTTTCTAAAAGAGTGGCACTACCAATATAAATTAAGCCTCTACTGTAGCTTGCAAATGCTAATGCTGCATCATCTTCAAGTATTTCATACTGAGGGGTATGTTTATTACTATGACCAAGATTAGCAAGCATCAAAACCATTGCTGCAAGTGCAAGAATTTTTCTTCGCCTGTTTTTATCCATACTATCCCCCTCCTTAGTATTTATTTAATTAATTTGTTTTCAACACAATATGGTATCACTTTATGTTTTAGAGTATTTGATAATATTTCTTCTCCATCTTTTGTTTCATACCATTTAAAACTTCCTATCTCGTCTGATGTCTTAATTTCTCCTCTTAATAATCCATTATATTTAAAAACATAAAAGTGAATTGGTGTTTTTCCATCACTAGTTGCAATTTCATCAAATTCCATTACGAATTCAAATAATGATGGATCAAATATTGCTTCATCGCCTAGTTCTTCATGTGCTTCTCTTACTGCTGCTTCTAAAGGAGTTTCTCCTTCTTCTACTCTACCACCAATCATTTGATGAGTTGGTCTTTTTCTAGGTTTATCTAATAACAATTTTTGATCTTTAAAAAACATTGTTCCAACTACTTCCATATTTATTCCTCTCAATCAATATTTAATAAAATTATACCACAAAAAAATAAAAAAAGGGCTTAAACCCTTTAAATTCAAATGGTGGAGCTGAGGAGAATTGAACTCCTGTCCAAAAATAGACCCCAATAAATTACTACAAGTTTAGTCAATTAGATATTTGCTAACAACCAATTAATTGACAACTTAGTCATTAGTTAGCCTGTAGAATTCGTTATAACTTCCAGGCAGAGTCATAATATAGCCAACTAAATCGAGCCTCTTATAAACTTCGTTGGCAAAAGTAAATAAGAAGCAGCTTCGTATTTAAATTAAGCGAAAGCTAATTGATTTCTGTTTCCAGTTATTTTTTTGTGCACTTGACGCGTGCCTTCGACTTGCAATCTAGAGATGCCTTATTCCTGTCGAAACCAGAGCAGCCCCATGTAGTAGATATTATAGCATAAAAAATGAATAAATCAAATTATTCACCCTTCATCGCATATACTTTTTTAACCTCTTTTATTGTTAATCTACGGTACTCACCTGTCTTTAAATTATCCAGTGTGAAAAAACCTAATCTTTCTCGTTTAAGTTTTACTACTTTATGATTAACAGCTTCAAACATCTTCTTAACTTGATGATTCTTTCCTTCATGGATAGTTATTTCAATTAAGGATAAGTTTGAACTTTTATTATATTGTTTAATCCTAACTTTAGCAGGTGCGGTTTTTTTACCATCAATTAAAACACCACTTCTAAGTGATGATATTTCATTTTTGGCTAAAATTCCATCGATTTTTGCAAGATAAACTTTCTCTATTTTATTGCTTGGATGCATTAGAATATTTGCAAATTCTCCATCGTTTGTAAGCAATAATACCCCTGTTGTGTCATAATCGAGTCTACCAACAGGATAGATTCTTTTATCTGTTTTAATTAAATCGACTACTGTTTTTCTATTCTTTTCGTCGCTTGTTGTTGTTATCACTCCGCTTGGTTTATAAAGAAGATAATATTCTTTATTTTCCACGCTTAAAGAATGGCCTTCGACAACAATTTCATCAGTACTTTCTACTTTAGTACCTAGTTCTGTTACCTTAACTCCATTAACAAAAACGACTCCTTTTTTAATTAACTCTTCGGCTTTTCTTCTTGAAGAATAACCGCTACTAGCAATTACTTTTTGTAGTCTTTCCATAAATCCCACCTAAGCTAAGATTATATAATAGATTGTATTCTTTTTCAAGCATAAAATTGCGGCCGCAGTGAAGTTTGCCCAGTTACTTCTTTTTATACTTAAATTGATAGCAAATCATATACATAAAGTACATCTCTATCATGGCGAATTTCCCTTTTTATTTTCCCGACAATAATTCTATAAGATCATTCTTATAATTCAGTTACCAACATCACTCCTATTCTTCATTTTTATCGTAACACAACCAAAATCAAAAATATATATGACTTCTTTAATTTGGACATTTGTTGACAAAAAAAAAACGCATCAAATGCGTCTTATAGAGTTCCTTTTTTTGGAAATAAACTAAATGCTAAAAAGATTACAGAAAGTCCAAATAAATCTAGCATTATGTTCATATCAATACAATTACATATATTGAGTGCTAATGCTGCAATTACAAGCAAAAGAGATCCCGTTTGAAACCAGATTGAATACTTGTTAAAAGTAATTGGTTTTTTAGTTGCTTTTCTTGTAACTTTCTTTGTAGTCTTTTTTGCAACTGTTTTCTTTTTTGTTGTTGCCATAACTCACCTATTCACTAAGCTTTTTTACAAAAGCACTTAATACTAATACTACTAAAGCAATTCCTAAGCAAGTAACCATTAAATGTGTATCAATATAATCTGCAGTCTTTAATGCTAAAGAAACAAATACAAGTGAAACACCTAAAATTAGAAGGAACATATAAACTATTGGAACAATTCCATTAGCCTTCTTAACTGGTCTAGTATGTTTTACAACCTTTGTTGTTTTCTTAGCTGGAGCTTTTTTAGCTGCCTTTGCTGCTGGTTTAGCTGCTGGTTTAGCTGCTACTTTCTTAGTTCCCTTTTTAACTTCTTTTGCCATCCTAAAACACCTCTATTCTAATTATATATTATTTTCTACTTCCTGTAAAGAAAGGTTGCACCGAACTTGACGCTTTTTGTGCACTTATTGCATTGGCTACTCTTCTTAATCTAACATATATTATTGTTTTGCTACATTTGTACATCTCGGCTAAAGCTTCAACACTTTTATTTTCTAAGTAGAAAAGTCGTGCTAATTCTCGATCTTTAACCGGAATTTTTACTAAATCTAAGTTTGCCATCGATAGTTTAGCTCGAACAATGTCTTTTTGAACAATTACTATGTTTTTACTACCATCCGGCTCTGCAACTTGATTCAAATAAATTGCATTCTTGATATCTCTTAATGTTTGTTCAATATAGTTATATGAATCATAGCAAACGTGCATATTTCTTAAGATTATTGCACGACAATTGTTGACTCTTTCATCTTTTTCATCAGTACTTAAAGTTAGGTTTTGCAATTGTTTTTCAACGTTTCCCATGAAGTAATTAACAAAGTAATTGATAGCATCAAAATTGCCAGCTTTCGCTTCATTGAACTTCTGAACTACATCATTCGACAATGTCATGCTATCACTTCCCTACCTTATACTTCTTCTATTTTATATTATACATTTAAAAAAATAAATTATCAACAAAGATAATTTATTTTTTAGTATTATTGTAGTAGTCCATTTCAGCAATATCTCTAGATATTTCATCTAAGACTTCGTCATAGTCACTATTAAGAATCTCATCTATTTCATATAGAATCATCTTAACATTTTGGTGATAATCAATATCATATGCTTTTAAAACTTCTATTTGTTTTTTAGTTAACATCAATTTATTACTTTTGATGTATTCACGCATCTCTACCATTATAATTCTTTCCTATAGCAATTGATATTTTTAATATCATAGTTTAATTTTTCATATAATTTGTTTGTTTCATAATATTTAACTGGTACAAGTGTATAAACATATTTAATGCCTTCTTTTTTACCATTATCTTCAATATAATCAACTAATCTAGTTGCAATTCCCATTCTTTGATAGTCTGGATCAACACATAAATTTGTAACAAAATATGTTTTTTCATCAACTAAATCATTATCATGAATAAATACGGTTGCAACCCCTACGATATCACCATCAAGTTCGGCAACTATGGTAAAACTTGATTTACTATTAACATATTTCTTCGTACTTTTTCTTGATAATGTTTTATACATTAAGTCTCTTACTTCTTCTACCTCATTATCTTCCATTAAACGTACTTTTATCATATGTACTCTTTCTCCTCTTCTATCTTATCAAATAATAAGAACTTTTCTATTTTAATATTTGTCATTCCTTTTTGAGGTCCATTGAAAATATCATGATTTGATTTTTCTAAATATACTATTCCCTTTTTCTCTGAACGAACACTATTAAAAACATATTCTGAACTTTCTTTAGGTACAATATCATCTTTTAAACCCTGGAAAATTAAGATTGGAACTTTTATTCTTTTAGGTGTTTCTTGATATTTAGCTACCAACTTCATAAAATCATTAACTGAACTAATTGGTAAACGTTGGAAGCCTCTAAATAATATTTCAGTTAATCCATAGTCTATCATAATTGATTTTGCTTTTTTAATTGAAAAATTATCTTTATCACCTATGTATTTAAACGCTGGTGCTGCAAGCACGACTTTTTTTATTTCAGGATATTTTGATGCCACATATGAAGCTAATACTCCACCCATACTATGTCCTACTACATAGATATCTGAGTAGCCATATTTGATTAATGTTTCAACTTTTTCTTCTACTGATTTTACCCAGTCTTTATATGTACAATCAGCTTTTTGACCATGACCTGGTAAAGTAAATTGATAAACATCGAGTATTAAGCATTTTTGTAAACGCCATGCTAGGGATTCCATATCATATGTTCCACCAGCAAAACCATGAATCAATAATACTGCTTTTCTTATTCTCATAGTATCACCATATCTATTATAATACAAAAGTAAAAAAAAAGACACATATCGTGTCTAATTATGCTCTTGATACGTATTTACCATCTTTTGTTGAAACAATAATTGTTTCTCCTTCTTCTACAAAAAGAGGAACGCGTACTTTCATACCTGTTTCTAATACTGCATCTTTCATTGCATTATTAGTCGTATTTCCTTTTACAGCAGGTTCTGTTTTAGTAATTTGCATTTCAATTTTTTCTGGTAAGATTAAACCTAATAATTCTCCTTGGAAGAATGTAACATCTACGTTTAATCCTTCTTTTAAATATTCTACATCTTCACCGATTTGATTTTTATCAAGTTCGATTTGTTCATATGTTTCCATGTTCATGAAGTTATATGAATCACCTGAAGCATATAAGAATTGCATGTTTTTCTTTTCAACCATTGCTTTTTCTAGTTTAACGCCAGAATTGAATCTTTTTTCAACGATTGAACCAGTTCTTAAGTTTTTAAGTTTTGCTTGAACAAAAGCAGCTCCTTTACCTGGTTTAACATGTGAGAATTCTAATACTGTATATATATTATCTTCAAATAAAATTGTCATGCCATTTTTAATATCATTTACGTTGATCATTTTTTCACATCCTTGTTTCTCTTGCTTTTTGCTTTCCAGAATATCTGAAAGCTAGTCTTTTACCAAGATTGTTATTTGGTCCTCCTATCTTGGCTTTTGGTACCTCGAAGTAACAGCGATTTGCTCTTGCTAATGCTTCGCCAGCAGGATCAGGCAATCTTTGGATAGTATTTAAATGAACTGTTAATAGTCTTAATCTGTTTATCATTATTTAGCCTCTTTATGTAATGTTGTTTGACCACATTTAGGGCAGAATTTCTTAAGTTCTAAACGTTCTGTCGTATTCTTTTTATTCTTTTGTGTACGATAGCTTTGATTTTTACAAACAGTACATTGTAATGTAATTCTTTCTCTGTTTTCTCCTTTTTTTGCCATACTAAAATCCCTCCTTTTCGGTAATCTCCTATATTATAACAAATTATTTATAAATTTCAAACAAAAATTAAGTATTTCCGTTATTTATAATAAGTTTCTATCTTTTCAATTAACTTTTCATCAAATTTTTTATTTCTAATCATTTCAATTTCAAACTTATATGGTGGATATAATCTTTCACCAGATATTGAAGTATATGGAGTTTCTAATATCTTGGGAATATCTTTTAGTTTTTCGTGGTAGATAACTTTAATTAGGTTGTCAAAACCAATTGTACCTAGTCCGATATTAGCATGTCTATCTTTATGTGATGCAAGTGGATTCATACTATCATTTATATGAACGCACTTTATTTTATCAAGCCCAATAATGCTATCAAATGTTTCAAGGAAGTTATCAAAGTTACTTATTTCATAACCAGCATCGTTTAAATGACATGTATCAATACAAACATATAGTGGATATTGAACTAAATCCATTATATTCTTTAACTCTTCTAATTTAGATGCAATTTCACTACCTTTACCCGCCATTGTTTCTAAACAAATCATTACTTCTTTTGATTCTGGTACTAGATTTAAACAATCTGCAATATTTTGAATGCCAGCATCTACTCCAATACCAACATGACTTCCTGGATGAAGAACTACTTTATTGATACCTAGTTCTTTTGCTCTTGATAGTTCTTGTCTCAAGAAAGATACTCCAAAATCCTTATTAGCAGCATTTGCTAAATTGATTATATATGGTGCATGTATAACAACATCATTAATATCAATATTATTTTCTTGCATCAATTTAACTGCTTCTTTAGTTTTTTCATCATCTATTGGATACCTTGCTGTATTTTGAGGTGCTCCTGTATAAAACATAAATGTTGTTGAGCCATAGCTAATTGCCTCTTTAACACTACCTACTAATTGATCAGCTTTATTAAAAGAAACATGGCTTCCGATTATTAATTTTTCCATAATTCACTTCCTATTTAATTATATCATTATCTTCCTATTTAATTATATCATTATACCCCTAGAAAGTCATTTAAAGTTTTATGATATTTTTTAATTGCTTTTTTAAATGATATATGCTAAAATATGGGAGAAATGAGTTGGAGGTGAACCAAAATGCCTAATATGAAGAACGCAAAAAAGAAAGTAAAAGTTATAGCTAAGAAGAGCGAAAGCAATAATAGTTATGAAGCTCAAATGAAAAATGCTATTAAGAAAGTTGAAAAAGCTGTTGCTAGTAAAGATAAAGAAAAAGCAGAAAAAAGCTTAGCAGTTGCTGTTAAGAGAATTGACAAAGCTGCTAAAAAAGGTGTAGCTGCTAAAAACTATGTCGCTCGCAATAAATCAAGATTAACTAAAAAAGTTAATGAAATGGAATAAAAAAGTAAGATTTTTGATAATTAATCTTACTTTTTTTCTTGCTTTTTTTAATAAAAAAGAGTTAAATTACTTTAACTCATCAATATATTTCTTTAATTGAACTGCATCTTCACCAAAGATGATCTTTAGTTGGTTCTCAATTTCAACAATTCCTTTAGCACCCATCTTTTGGATCGCTTCTTTGTTAACAAGTGAAACATCATTAACCTCAACTATGAATCGTGATAGGTTACTTTCATATTTCACAATGTTTTTTTTACCACCTAAATATTCTACTAATTTATTAGCTTCAATTTTAAAGTCTTTTCTTTTTGAATTAGCAATTGCGATTGCTATTAAAAGTAAAAGCGCGATTATGATTATGTATGAAATATATTCCATAGCGCCCCTCCTTAGAGACATTATACTATATTTTTAAAATTTTGCAAGCAACCAAAAATTAATTTTCTAAAATATTACTATTATGTATTATTTATAATGCATTTTTTGTTTTACACTTTACTATGTTTTACAAATAAAAAAGGGATATAATCCCTTATGCTACATAACCATTTAATAGGTAATCAAGACATTTCATAGTATCAGTAACATTATTTGCAAATGTTGATACTATAAATTGTATTAAAGTAAATATTAAGAATACTGCTGCAGCTGCAATAAATTTCTTAACTAATTTTTGTCTTGCTTTATTTATTGCTTTTTCATCTTGAGCAGACATTGCTTTTATTAAGTCAAAGCCACCTATTACAAGTAATAATGCTGGTGCTGCTATTTTGATTAACATATAAAGTCTACTCGTTAAATCTGTCAATGATGCTGGCATACAACCACATTCTTTTATGTATTTATAGTCAGCATCTCTACAAGACACTATATCATCATATTTGCCAGAATCTATTGGAACAACTTCACGATCATAATCTGTTAATCTATAACAAAAATCATCTCCAGAATCGCATTCAACTAAAGTTAAATCTGGATGTTCTGTTGAAAAGAAGTGATCATACCAGTTAGTGCTAGCTTCTATGCTGTTCATACATCCGGATTCATGTCCCGCTACTGGAAATGAATCGTAAAATGAGCCATTATAATAATTTGATGAACCATCATCATTAGTTTCCTGTAATGACTGTATATAACAAACATCACCTATTTGAACGTTTCTTGGGCAGCATAATTTCATAGTAAGACGAGCTATAGCTGTTCCTGTTTGAACAAAGAGAACTCTTTTATTATATTTTGCCTCATACTTACAAGTTACTTCAATTAATTTATCTTCAGAGCCAGTAACACCATAAACACCATCACATGATGCTTTTATTAAGGTCGGAGACACTATTATTAATGCTAATAATATAAATATTGTTTTCTTCATTCCAATTTCTCCTTACTATATTCTTTTATGCCACATAACCATTTAATATGTAATCAAGACATTTCATAGTATCGCTGACATTATTTGCAAATGTTGATACTAAAAATTGTATCAAAGTAAATATTAAGAATACTGCTGCCGCTGCTATGAATTTTTTGATTAGCTTTTGACGTGCTTTATTGATTGCACTTTCATCTTGTGCAGACATTGCTTTTATTAAATCAAATCCACCTATTACGAGTAATAAGGCTGGTGCTGCTATTTTAATTAACATATATAGTCTACTTGTTAAATCTGTTAATGATGCTGGCATACAACCACATTCTTTGATATATTTATAATCAGCATCTCTACAAGACACTATATCTTTATATTTGCCACTATCTTCTAAATTTACTCCTGGATCCCTTGGTAATTCATATTCAATTCTTTCGTGAGCAGAGTCATACGTTATTCTATATCCATATTTTCTTTCCGCATGGCCATCACCAGCATCATGATATCCACCTTCTCTATCAGTGACAATAACATTCCAAGAGACATAGTAAATTTTGTCCGGGCATGAAGAACAAGTACCAGAATCACTCGTACTTCCATCCATATAACATTTTCCATTTATTACAGATACAGTATGAGTATCAGAATTATGAGCATATGTCCCACACTTTGTTTCTTCAACATCGAAATGAAAATCTGTCGTATTATAATAATCTTGTAGTTTATCACTTGAGTAATTCTTGCTTTTTCCATATGCATTAATTGTAACACTGGCTAATGGATATAAAGCATACCCAGAAATATCAGAGCATTTAGAACTGTCTGTAATGCATTCGTCTTGAACATTAGATTGAAAAAAATAATCATTAAGTGTATTTCCTTCATCGACATATAAATGGCTCGGGCATTTTATTCCCATATTATTTGATGAAGTGGCATCTAATTTTGAGTCATATTTAATAGCACTATTATTGCTTTTCATTACAATACCTGGAAGAGAATATTCATCAGTATTATATCCAGTTGGATTGAAAAATATATATTTACTTTTACATATGCTAGTACTAAAATCACACTCATTAATCAGTGTTACCTTTTTATGTGTATATCGACTTACTTCTACGCTGTAATAGCAAGTCTGCTCAACGTTAGTTCCGGCACTTACTATAGAAAAAGGTAATAATAACATTACAAATAATATAAATTTAATGGTTTTCAAATCATCGTCCTCTTTCTTTAAGTATTTTATGCAACATAACCATTTAATATGTAATCAAGACATTTCATAGTATCGCTGACATTATTTGCAAATGTTGATACTAAGAATTGTATCAAAGTAAATATTAAGAATACTGCTGCCGCTGCTATGAATTTTTTGATTAGTTTTTGACGTGCTTTATTGATTGCACTTTCATCTTGTGCAGACATTGCTTTTATTAAATCAAATCCACCTATTACGAGTAACAAGGCTGGTGCTGCTATTTTAATTAACATATATAATCTACTTGTTAAATCTGTTAATGATGCTGGCATACAACCACATTCTTTTATATATTTATAATCAGCATCTCTACAGGACACTATATCTTTATATTTGCCACTATCTTCTAATGGTGTTCCTTCAATATCAGGACATGTTCCAGTTTCAATATCAACTTTACAAAAAGTGAATTTATCTCGTTCTGATGAACCACTCCAACAATGCATTATGTCATTGTTATCACGATTTTTAAATGAATCATAATCAACAAATGGACATACATCTAGATATGCACTGAAACGTGCACCTATATATCTTGCATTAGTAAACTCTGAATCTGAAATCGGATACCATGAAGTACTACCTCGTCCGCTAAGTTTTGACTTATAAAGTTGCATAATCTCTTTATCGTCTGACATCTTTGCTTGAAAATCTGGATTGATTATATTTTTGTCATCAGCATCCTTTGTAATAACTTCATTTTCATAATCACTTTTAGTAAAAGCAATCCACCTATATTGATTACTACCACATTTTATAGCTACCCAATAGTATGTGGCTGCACTAAAAGGTCTTTTCAAATCTGAATGTGTAATATCATGATAATCACTTGCTATTTCCGGTGCTTCTAGTTTTCCATCGTTAATAACTGCTGGTCTAAGAAGCACCCAAGAAGTACAATTACCAGATGCATACACCATAGATGGTATTAAACAAATTAGACTAATAATTAGAATTAAAAAGTTTTTTCTCATCTTAACGCTTCCTTAAAATCTTTTCTAATTTCGCGTTCGATATCTCTTTTCTTTATATCTTCACGCTTATCATAGTTTTTCTTACCACGCGCAAGTCCAATTAAGACTTTTGCATGTCTTTTTACAAAATAGATTTTTAATGGAACAATAGTAAATCCATTTAAGTCTATTTTGTTTTTTAACTTTAGTATTTCTTTCTTATGAAGTAATAATTTTCTTGTTCTTGTTTCTTCGTGATTAAATATATTTCCTTCAGTATATTGACTAATATGCATATTTAGAAGAAATATTTCATCATTTTTAATGATCGCATAACTATCTTTTATATTAGCATTACCATTTTTTAATGATTTGATTTCGGTACCTGTTAATACAATTCCTGCTTCAAGTGTTTCTAATATTTCATAATTGAATTTTGCTTGTCTATTTAGAATCTCTATCATATAATTTCTCCACTATTTCGAAATCAACTCTATGAGTTAATTTGTTTGAAGCAACAACTTTTATTTTAACTTCATCACCTAATCTATATCCACGTTTATCGTGTTTACTACGAATTGTGAATGTCTCTTCATCGAATAGATAACGGTCATTTAAAGAGTCAATTCGAACTAATCCTTCTACTAAATTATCAAGTTCAACAAACATACCAAAGCTCATTACTTCACTTATAAATCCAGTATATTCTTCGCCAATATGTTTTTCCATATATTCGGCTTTTTTCATGTCATCAACTTCACATTCACATTCAAAAGCATCTCTTTCTTTCTTAGATGAATGTGGTCCAATGAAATCTAATTTATGATCCCATTCTTCAGTTGTTTTAACATCTATTTTATGATCCATCAAATATGTTTTTAATAAACGATGAACAGTTAAATCTGGAAAACGTCTTATTGGTGAAGTAAAGTGCGTATAACAAGAACTTGCGATACCGAAGTGTCCAATATTATTCTTGTCATAAACGGCTTTCTGCATGCTTCTAAGTAATAATTTAGATAGTATTTGATGTTCCCTTTTCTTCTTTAGTGTATCTAATATATTTTGAATAGTTTTAGGTGTAACATTTTTAAGTTTACCTTCAGTTTTGTATCCCAAAACACTTACAAATTTAGCAAAGTTACGTATTTTTTCTTCTGAAGGAGTTCCGTGAACACGATATATAAATGGTAAATCCATATAATATATTGTTTCAGCAACAGCTTCATTAGCTGCTATCATGAAGTCTTCAATTAAATTCTCGCCTTCTCCACGATGGCGTTTTTTAACATCTATAGCTTCGCCACGATCATTTACTTCAATCTTAGCTTCTTCTATGTCAAAGTCAATATAACCACGCTCTATTTTATATTTTCTAAGTAGATGCGCAAGTTCATTCATTTTGATTAAGGTATCTTTAAATTCTTCATATCCTTCTGGAACTGTATTTTCTTCTAATATTTTATTAACATTGTTATATGTCATTTGTTTTTTTGACTTAATAACACTTAAATAAATATCTGAATTAACTTTTTTACCTGTATTTTTATCTATTTCAATTTCACAAGTAACTGCTAGTCTTTCAACGTTTGGATTAAGTGAACAGATACCATTTGATAGTTTTTGAGGTAACATTGGTACTACTCTTCCACCTATATAAACGCTTGTACCTCTTTCCATTGCTTCTTTGCCTATAAAACTTGTTTCAGTTACATAGTTACTAACATCTGCAATGTGAACGCCTAATAAATAATTACCATTTTTTAAAATATCTAGTGATATTGCATCGTCAATATCCTTAGTATCATCACCATCAATAGTAAATATTTCTTTATCAGTTAAATCTTTTCGACCTTTTTTATCACTTGCTTTTACTTCATATGGTAGTTTTTCTACTTCATCTAATATTTCATCAGAGAAAACATCATCTATTCCATATTTGCAAGCAATTGATAATATATCTATTCCTGGGTCATTTTTATGACCTATTATTTTAATTATTTCTCCAGAATAAATATCGTCACTTTTACGATTTAATATTTTAACTAATACTTTATGACCATCAACTGCACTTTTGCTTTCTTTAAGTGGTATTTCAATTTTAAATTTATAATGGTCATCATCTGGAGTAACTACTCCAACATTTTTAATAATATTGAATTCTCCAACTAATTCTTTAGCAGAGCGATCAACTATTTTAACTATTCTTCCTTCTTTTTTACCTGGAGTATCATCAATTATTTCAATGATTACACTATCCCCATGAATAGCTTTATTAGTATTACCCCTAGCTATATATATATCTTCTGATTCATTTATATCAACAAATCCATAACCGCTTTTATTTGCAAAAAATTTTCCTGCTTTTAAACTGCAATTTTGAAAAAGCATATAATGATCTTTTTTAGTTCGATATATTAGTAATTCTTTTTCTAAAGAGTCTAAGTCTTTTAATAACGCTTTTAAATCATCAACACCATTAAGTTCTAATAGATCATATATTTGTTGACTTGATAAAGCTGTTTCACTCTTCTCTAGTAATTCAATTATTTGCTCTTTCATTATTACACCTTCCCATATTATTATAAATTATTTTTGTATTTATTTAAAGTAATAGTGTAAACAAAAAAAGGATTTTATCCTTTTTTATGCTACATAACCATTTAATATGTAATCAACGCACTTCATAGTAGTGCTAGCATCATTTGATAATGTTGATACTATGAACTGAATTAAAGTAAATATTAAGAATATTGCTGCAGCTGCTATAAATTTTCTTAAAAGTTTTTGTCTCGCTTTATTGATTGCACTCTCGTCTTGTGAAGACATAGCTTTTATTAGATCAAAGCCACCTATTACAAGTAATAATGCTGGTGCTGCTATTTTAATTAACATATATAATCTACTTGTTAAATCTGTTATTGATGCTGGCATACAACCACATTCTTTTATATATTTATAATCAGAATCCCTACATGAAGTTATATCTTTATATTTGTCACTGCCTTCAAAGTTGGTTTCCTCTCGTTCTTCTTTGCTAAGAAGCAGGAATCTATAACCCGTGCCTCCTGACCATCCAAAAAATCCAACGTAAGACTGACAATTAACTAGATTACTAGAATCACAAAGAGGAGCTAGAAATATATCCCCGTCTCCGTGAGATTCATGTAAATAAAACATATTTTTTAAGCACTTTGCGGGCAAATAATTTGTGTCATTAAGTTCCTTAGATGAATCGTATGAAACACCTACATGTCCAAAATAATTTATGCCGTTGTCATCACAATTTCCATCGTCATCATAATCATTACAAGCACATACTCTATTCTCATATTCTCCTGGGAACATTGGATTTATTATAGTATTTTTACAACTAGCTTCCCTTGTAACAGAATAAGATGAGGTGTATGAACCAGAAGCAACCACCATTGTTCGAAGAGTACTAGGTTTGTTGTTTACCCCTGTGCCTGTTATTAAAAACCCATCTGTTTCTGCAAGGCCACATATATCTTTCCCTAATGTTTCACTTGTATGACATACAAGATTTAATTCTATCTTGCTAATTTTAGCAGTTGGATTATTATATTCAAGGGTAGCTGATTCAGTTGAATCGCCATATCCATCAAATGTACATTTTAAAGAGTACTCATCGGCCAATACTGTGCTAAATGGCAAAACTATTAAAATTAATAATAGCAAACTCCTTTTCATCTAATTTCTCCTTACTTATAAAAGAAAATGCAAATTAACGTTATAACAAATTGAATTGTAAATGCTAATACTGCTAGCATTAAATAATTTGAGAATCCTTGCTCATCCCAATCAAACATTCTAGGAATTTTAGCTCCTGGCATTGTTTTAACGAATTGCTTTCCACCTATAGAGTTACCACCCATAGATTGTGAATTAGAATTACTCATTGCAGGTTGTTCACTTGCACCGTTTTTATTTTCA
>JAEEGL010151213.1_pt1 | contig 14823 bp, 10 predicted proteins | sample 9134231 | NCBI WGS metagenome assembly JAEEGL01 (sample SAMN16246548, study PRJNA631951) | gut metagenome | biome: gut microbiome; feature: rumen; material: fiber-attached | host: Bos | place: Iran: Karaj | collected 2018-10 | reverse complement strand
GCTCTAGACATAGATCTGGTAATTCTGTAAGAATTGAATATATTGTTAAATGACACTGAGGAATATACTGCACCTTGATCTGTGTGAATGATTGTGTTAAGGTCTTTATATCCTCTTTTAATTTTGTTATTTAACATACTATTTGCGGCTTCACGATGATTTATTACACCATTACCATACATTGATTCTCTTACATCATAACCAACAATTTCATTATTGAAAATATCTAAATAAAATGTCCAATCATATGGTTTCCTTTTAAACCATATTTTTGTCGTATCCGAAACTATTTTTTCAAACGGTCTAGATGTATTCCAATTTCCACATATTTGATTTGAATATTTAATTGATTCTTCTCCAGGTTTCTTGTATTTGTAATGCTTAGCTTTTGATTTTATATTTAATATTTTACATACTTTATGTACTAAATTATCTGAAACAATCCAACCAATTTCACGTCTTATAACCGCATTAATTCTATGATATCCATAACTTGGTTTCCTATTATGAATATCTATTATTAAATTTCCTAAATTTTTTCTATTCATTTCATATTGATTTAGTTTATCTTTATCTTTTAACCATTTATAATATCCTGATCTAGATACCTTCATTATTAGGCATAATGATTTAACATTATATTCTTTACTTAATAACTCAATTATTTCAAATTTTACTTGAGTTACTTCATGAATCTTACAATCGAACCATCTCCTTTCATTAGGTATCCTTTTTTTAATAATTCATTTTCAATCCTCAGTTTCATATTTTCATATTCTAATCGTTCCTCTTTTGTAAGAACTTTCTTTTTTGAATATTTTACTAATGGATTGCCAGGTTTCTTCTTGTTGTTCAATCCTTCCATACCACTTTCACGGTATTTTTTTAACCACGAATGAAGCATACCAGGATTGATGCCAATTTCTTTTGAATATGTCCATATTCCTTTTTCCATATTTAACAATGGCTCAATAATCTTATATTTTTCTTTTGCAGTCCATTGCTTATTAGTTCCACCTTTTGGTCTTCCTCTCATATATATCATCTCCTTAATTTTATTATAACAGAAAAAAGTGGTACACATTTTTTATGTGTCCACTTTTATCTTACCACTTCATTTAAAAAACTTCTTTTTTTCTTTTGTGGAAGATTGATTTTGCATAGTGAATATGCTATATTTATATATAGTTAGAGGTAATAAATATGGACTTTATAAAAGATATAAATAGTGAGACATTAGTTATTTGCAATAGTAATATAAAAGATATAATTATGAATATGCATATCCTTAAACCAATTAAGTTTATGAATATGGTTGAATTTTTTCATAAATATTTTTTTGATTATGATGAGAATACAATTATGTATATTATTAATAAATATAATGTTAGATATGATATTGCTAAAAAGTATTTAGATAATCTATATTATGTTGAGAATAAGCAATATAATATATCTAAATTGGACTTTTTAGTTAATTTAAAAAAAGAATTAGATGATAATAATTTACTTATATATAATGATGTTTTTAAAAACTATTTGAAAAGAATAAAAATAGTTTTATATGATATAGATTTATCTGATTATTTATTAAATATATTTAGTAATTATAATTATCAAGTTATTGGAAGAATATATAAAAATTATAATCATTCGGTATTAGAATTTAATAGTATGTCGGATGAAATAAATTATATTGCAAATTCAATATGTAAATTAATTGATGAAGGAGTAGATCCTAAATTAATAAAATTAACTAATGTCGATAGTAGTTACTATAACACGATAGAAAGAATATTTAGTTTATATAATCTAAAAGTTAATATTCCAAATAAAACAACACTTGCTAGCTATCCTTTAGTCAAAAAATTTATTGATTTATATGAAAATAATGAATTAGCTATTCAAGATATATTAGCAACTTTAGATGATAATAATGATATTTATAATGAATTAATTAAAATTATTAATAAATATATTAAATATGACAATAAAAGATTATTAATATATAAATTGGAAAATAGTTATATAACTAGTTTAAAATATGTTAATGGTATTGATATAATTGATTATTTAAATTATATCAGTAATGATAATGAATATATCTTTATGTTAGGTTTTAATGAAGGGTTAATTCCTAAAAATGATACGGATAATAAATACATTACTGATAATTTATGTAATTATATTGGCTTGAATACTTCAAGGGATACTAATAAAATAATTCATAATAAAACTTTAAATAGTATTTATGATATTAAAAATTTAGTTATTACTTATAAATTAAGAGATGATAAAAAAGGTTATTATCCATCTAATTTAATTAGTGAATTTGAGATAACTAAAATACCTAGTAATTGTGATTTTACTTATAGTAGTATCTCTAATCAAATACAACTAGTTAAATTATATGATGATTATTTCAAATATGGTTATAAAGATAATAATTTTGATATGTTAAATAGTAATTATAAAATTAATTATAATAATTATAGTAATAAATATCATAAAATTGATAGAGTTATGGATAAATTAACTTTGTCATATTCAAAAATGCAAACTTATAATAAATGCGCTTTTAGATATTATCTAAGTGATATTTTAAAATTAGATATTTATGAAGAAAATTTTAGTACTGTTATTGGATCAATGGTACATTATGTAATGGAAAAGTGTCTATTTAATAATGATATGGATACGGATAAATATGCTTGTGAATTTATAAATGATAAAATATTGACTAAGAAAGAAAAGTTCTTTATCGATAAATATAAAGTTAATTTAAAAGAATTATTGAATCAAGTATTACTTGAAAAAGAGTATTCTTTATTTAATCAAGCAATGTACGAGAAAAAAATTGATATTGATTATGGAAATAATGTACATTTTGTAGGTATTATTGATAAAATATTATATTATATCGATAATGATACGACTTATGTTAGTTTAATTGATTATAAAACAGGTAACGATGATATTAGTCTTAAATATTTAAAATATGGTCTTGATATTCAATTGCCAATATATTTATATCTATCTACGAAATTAGGCTTTGATAATGTTAAATATCCAGGCTTTTATTTACAAAAATTTAATATTATCAATAAAGATTATCGTTTAGTAGGTTACTCTAATAGTGATAAAGATACTTTATCTATTATTGATAAGAGTTATGATAATTCTAAAATAATCAAAGGATTAAAGACTAATAAAGATGGTAGTTTCTCTAAAAATAGTAAAGTTTTAAATGATCAAGAGATTGATGAAATAAAGAAAGAAACTGAAGGATGTATAAACACTGTAATTAATAAAATTAAAAATAATGAATTTCATATAAATCCTAAAGTAAGTGATGGTATTAATATTGGATGCGAATATTGTAGTTTTAAAGATATTTGCTTTAAACGAATAGATGATGAAGTAAAGATATATGCAAGCGATTTTGGAGGTAATAATTGATGGGGTTTACAAGGGAACAACAATTAGCGATTGACTTAGATAATTCTAATATTATTGTCTCTGCTGGAGCTGGTTCTGGTAAAACAGCTGTTTTAACTGAAAGAGTAATTAGAAAATTAAAACAAGGTGTCGATATTGATCACTTGTTAGTTCTTACTTTTACTAATGAAGCGGCTAGTGAAATGAAGAGCCGTATCCGTGATAGTATCACTAAAAATAATCTGACTAAACAATTAGATTTACTTGATTCTGCTTATATTACTACTTTTGATAGTTATGCTTTGTCATTAGTAAAAAAATATAATTATTTAATAAATGTATCTGATAATTTAAAAATAATTGATAGTAATATTATTACTATATATAAAAATAAAATATTAGATAATATTTTTGAAGATATGTATGGTGATATTAAATTTAATAAATTAATTGATGATTTTTGTTTAAAAGATGATATCAGTATTAAGAAATTTATCACCCTTGTATCTAATAAACTGGATTTACTAGTCGATAAAGATAGTTATATTACTAATTATTTTACTAATTTTTATCATGAAGATAGATTAAAAGAAGATTTAAATAATTATAATTTAATAATTAAAGATAAAATTAAGGAATTAATTATTATCTATAATGAATTTATTGATTATATAAATGATGATTTAATTAATAAATTAGATGAATATTTTAAACCATTAAATAATGGTACTAATTATAATGATTATGTTTTATTTGTAAGCAAAGAAAAGCCTAGATTTACCAAAGTAGATGAAAATGGTTTAAAATTAAAAGAAGAATTAAACAATAAAATAGATGAAATAAAAGATATGCTTCGTTTTAAAGATGAAAATGATATCATTAATAGTCTTAAAAAAACGGAAGATTATGTTAAAGTTGTTTTGGATATAGTTATTAAACTTGATAAAGAAGTGGCTAAATATAAAGAAAAATATCAAATATATGAATTTAATGATATTAGTCATATGGCTATTAAGATTGTTAAAGAAAATATTAGTGTTAGAGAAGAATTAAAAGAATATTTTAATGAAATTATGATTGATGAATATCAAGATACTTCTAGTATTCAAGAAGAATTTATTCATTATATAGCTAATAATAATGTCTATATGGTTGGTGACATTAAACAATCAATCTATCGATTTAGAAATGCTAATCCTTATATATTCCAAGAAAAATATAATAAATATGGTAAACATAATGGTGGTATAAAGATAGATTTAATTAAAAATTTTAGAAGTCGAAAAGAAACATTGTTTAATATTAATGAAATATTCAACCTTATTATGGATGATGAAATTGGTAATGCTAATTATTTAAAAGAACATAATATGGTATATGGGAATACTTTATATGATTTAGAAGATACGAAAGTTAATAATTCATTAGAAATATATAATTATGAATATGATAAAGAAGATGAATATACCAAAGAAGAAAAAGAACTATTTATAGTTAGTGAAGATATAAATAATAAAATAAAAAACAAATATCAAGTATTTGATAAGAAAACTGGAAAATTAAGAGATATTAAATATAGCGATATTTGTATTATTACTGATAGGAATAAATATCTTAGTACTTACCGTAAGATCCTTGAATACCATGCAATACCTTCAGTTATCTATATGGATGAAGAGTTAACACAAGATATGGTTGTTTTAGTAATTAAAAATTTGATTGATCTTGTATGGCATGCTAAGAATAAGAATTATGATAATAAATTTAGATATGTATTTGCTTCAGTTGCACGTAGTTTTCTATTTAGTATCGATGATAATATGATATATCACATTCTTAATGATAAAGATTATTTTAATAATGAGATAATTAAATTATGTGATGAAATAGATATTAATAAACCAATCATTAATATAATTAATGATATTATTAATACTTTTAATGTATATGAAAAATTAATTAACTTATCGGATATTGAAGCTAATATTATTAAAATTAGTAATCTTATTGATATTGCTAGTAGTACTAGTAGTTTAAACTATAGTATTCCTGATTTTATTAATTATTTAGATGAAGCAATCAATAATGATTTATCAGTAAAATATTCATTAAATACAAGTAGTGGTGATGCCGTTAAAATAATGAATATTCATAAGTCAAAGGGGCTTGAATTTAGTTTATGTTATTTTACCGGGATGCATAATAAATTTACCATTAAAGATATTAGTAGTAAATATCTTATAAGTGAAAAATATGGTATAATAATGCCATATAAAGAAGATGATGAATTAAAAGATACCATAACTAGAGAAATATATACCGATAACTTTTTTAAAGAAGAAGTTAGTGAAAAACTAAGATTATTTTATGTGGCTCTTACTAGATGCCGTGAAAAGATGATTATTGTTACTAGTTTATCTAAAGAAAATAATGGCTATAACTATCTAGTTCCATATATAAAAAGAATAAAATATCGATCATTTTTAGATATCTTAAATTCTGTATCAGTAATAGATAAATATATAGTAAATAAAAGTGTTAATTATACCCATGATTATTTAAAGATTAAATTTAAAGATATTAATCAATGTAATAGTACTAAAATAATTGATAATAGAAGAATTAATCTCAATTATGAATTACTTGAAAATAAACATTTTTCGAAAGTTCAAAATAAACTTATTACGAGTGAAGAAAGTAGAAAAATGGAATATGGTACTAAAATACATGAAATATTTGAATATAGTGATTTCTTTAATCCTGATAATGAATATGTTAAGAAATTAGTTAATTTATTACCTAATAACTTTATAAATGTTTATCATGAATATGAATTTAGTTATCAAGAAGATGATAAAAAATATTTTGGGGTTATTGATTTGATTATTGAATATGAGAGTGAATTATATATTATTGATTATAAACTTAAAAATATTGATGATTCAGAATATCAAAAGCAATTATCGGGATATAAAAAATATGTAGAAAGTATTAGTGATAAACTAGTTAAAACATATCTATATTCAATTATAGATAATGAACTTAGGGAGGTCAAATGAAAAACAATATTATAGCTATTATGTATGATTTTGATAAAACTTTATGTACGAAAGATATGCAGGAATATACTTTTATTCCTAATTTAGGAATTGATAGTTCAGAGTTTTGGAATAATGCTAATAAATTAAGAGAAGTAGATAAAATGGATCAAGTATTAACATATATGTATTTAATGGTACAAAAGACTGAAGAACTTGGTTATCATTTAACAAGGGATTATTTAAACAAAATGGGGGATGATATTGAGTTATTTCCAGGAGTTTGTGATTGGTTTAAAAGAATAAATGAATATGGTAAAGAAAAAGGGGTAATTATTGAACACTATATTATTTCTTCAGGCGTTAAAGAAATAATTGAAGGATCTAAAATAGGTACTAATTTTAAAAAAATATTTGCATCAGAATTTTATTATGATGAATATGGACATGCTGTATGGCCTAGAGTAGCCATCAATTACACGAATAAAACACAGTTTCTAATGCGTATAAATAAAGGAATATTAGATACGGCAGATGATAATAGTATCAATAAGAAAATGGAAGAAAAAGATAGAAGAATAGCTATATCTAATATGATATATATTGGGGATGGCTTAACAGATGTACCATGTATGAAACTAACCAAAGATGGTGGGGGAGTGAGCATTGCAGTATATACTGATAAATCAGAAAAAATAGCAAAAAGTTTATATGCGGATGAAAGAATAAATTATATGACTAAAGCTGATTATCGTGAAGGATCTAAGATAGATTTAATTGTTAAAAAAACAATTGATGCCATGGCTGTTAATATTGAACTAAACAATTTATCGTATGAAAATATTGATTAAAATAAATAATTATGATATTATTAACGTAGGTGATTAAGATGTACGAAAAAGAAATTCAAGAATTAAATAAAGAAATAGAACGTAATAAACAAATTATTGAAAAAACTAAAAGTGATACCAAAAGTAAATATAAATTAATATTTGCATTAATAACCATATTAACTTTACTGGGAGTTGGACTTGGCAGTTTAATAAGCCAACCATTAATGATGCCAATTATGGGATTGGCTCTTTCAGGAATGATTTCATCACAAATATATGATAAAGGTATTAGGCCTAATCAAAACAAAATTGCGACACAAGAAAATAAAATTAAAGAACATAAAGCCGATATTAAAAGATATCAGTTAGAAGAAACAAAATCATATGAGAGAGAGATAACACAAGATAATAAAAAAACATATTCATTTAACTATAATAGAGACAAGTCTCTTCCTTCAGAAGAAGAACTTGAAAGCATGATAGATTTTTTTAAGAATCCTGAAGAAAAAGAGGATAATCATCGAAATAAAAAATAAACCGTTTTTTTAGCGGTTTTTTTGATATATTTTTTACAAGTAGTTGATTTTGTTAGTTTTTTTTTGTATAATTAATATGTATCATTAGGGAGAGTCGATATCATGAGAAAAATATATGCAAGTATTGATATTGGATCTGATACATTTAAATTTTTAGTTGGAGAAGCTCAGAAAAATAATATTAATGTTTTAGCAGCAACTTCAATTAAATCTAAAGGTATTAGAAAGGGGCTAATCGTTGACTCAAATTTAGCCGTTAATTCCATACGAGATGGAATTAAAATAATAAATGATGAGTTAGGATTCGAAATAAAGAAAGTAATAGTTAATGTCCCAGAATATAATGTCAGATTTATGTATGTTACCGGTAAAGTTAATGTTAATGGTATTATTGAAACAGAACATGTAAATAAAGTAATCAAAGATTCTGTATATAATAAATTAGATAAAGATTACGAACTGGTAACCGTTGTGCCACTAGATTTTATTATTGACTCTAATGAAGGAAATGAGATACCAGTTGGTAAGGAATGTAAAGTACTAGAAATAAAAGGGATAATGATTTCGGTTCCTAAGAAAAATATTTATTCAGTAATAAGTGTTTTATCTGGAGCTGGACTAGATGTAGTTGATATAACGGTATCTGGACTTGCCGATTACTATCAAGTAAGAACTCCAAAACTTGATAAAAAAATTGGGGCAATCATTAACTTAGGGCATGAAACTACAAATGTATCAATTTTTAATAATGGCAAGATTATGAATACAGAGACTATTCAATTAGGCGGAGTTAATATTGAAAATGATATTGCTTATGTATTTGGTACGAATATTGTAGATGCTAGAAAAATAAAAGAAAAATTTGCTGTATGTAATAAAAGATTTACTAATTTAAACGATACTTATGAACTAGTTAATAATGTTGGAGATACGGTTAAGTTAAATCAATTTGAAGTATCTGAAGTAGTTCAAAGTAGAATGTCTGAAATATTAAAATTAGCTAAAAAGCAAATTACCTTGCTTACCAAAAAAGATATTGATTATATTGTTATTACTGGTGGACTTACAGAAATAAAATCTTTTAAAAATTTAGTATATGAAATTTTAGGAAAAGATGTTATAATATATTTAATGGATGAGATAGGAATACGTGATAATAAGTATACGACAGCTATGGGTATGATTAAAGCATTCCATGATAAAATGAAAGTTAGGGGAAAAGAGTATTCATTAGTTAGTCAAGAAGATTGTGAAATATTACTAACTCCTAATATAAATAATAATATTAATAGAAAAGAAAAGACGGGTGTTTCTAAGATATTTAAAGGCTTTATTAGAAATAAGGAGGAAAAATATGAATAATATGTTTGGATTAGAAATGAATCAATTAGCAAAGATAAAAGTTATAGGAATCGGTGGCGGTGGATGTAATGCCGTTAATCGCATGATTGATTCTGGTCTTAAAGGTGTTGATTTTATTGTTGCTAATACCGATTTGCAAGTTTTAAATGATTCATTAGCTCCAACTAAATTACAACTAGGTAGTGATCTTACTGATGGCCTTGGTGCTGGCGCTAATCCAGCAATTGGTAAAGAAGCTGCCCTTGAATCAAAAGAAGAAATAGAAGAAGCTCTAAAGGGAGCTGATATGGTCTTTGTTACCTGTGGAATGGGTGGTGGAACCGGCACTGGAGCATCACCAATCATTGCCGAAATAGCCCAAGATTTAGGAGCATTAACTGTTGGTATCGTTACTAAACCATTTAGTTTTGAAGGAAAAAAGAGAATGGAACAAGCCATTGCTGGTTTGGATGAATTAAAAAAACATGTTGATACCCTAATCGTTATTCCAAATGATAGATTAAGAGAATTAATTGATAAATCAACACCAATGCTTGAAGCATTTAGAGAAGTAGATAATGTCCTACATAGAGGTGTTCAATCAATATCTGACTTGATTGCTATTACTGGACTAGTTAATCTAGATTTCGCCGATGTTAAAGCGGTTATGAAAGATAGAGGAAATGCTTTAATTGGTATTGGCGTAGGATCTGGCGAAAATAGAGCTGTTGAAGCGGCAAAACAAGCGGTTGCTTCTCCACTTTTGGAAACATCTATTAATGGTGCCACTGATGCAATTATCAATGTTACTGGTGGAAGTTCACTAACATTATTTGAAGTTGAAGAAGCGGCTGAAGTAATTAGAACCGCTGCTAACACGGATATCAATACTATATTCGGAGCCGTTATTAATGAAAATTTAACGGATGAAGTAATTGTTACTGTAATTGCTACAGGCTTCGAAGAACCAAGCGAGCCATTATATCATAGTTTTAATTCAACAAATAGAGAAGAAATGTATAAAGAAGAGGATGACTATAACGATAACGACTTAGATATTCCTCCATTTATAAGGGATAGACAAGATTACTAAAATTATCAGGAAACTGATAATTTTTTTTTACATTAAAATGTAAAATTTAATAAATTTAATCTAAAAAGAAGTAAAAGCACCTAATTCTTACAAATATTATTTATGAAGGAGGTGATAAAAATGAATGAAATTAAAGTCGCAAACAGTATATTTGAAAGCATTAAACACATTGATGAGTTTGGACATGAATGTTGGTATGCAAGAGAATTACAAGCAGTTTTAGAATATAGAAAATGGGAAAATTTTCATACGGTTATTAAGCAAGCAATGGTTGCATGTGAAAATAGCAATAATAATGTTAATTATTGGTTTCCTGAAGTCAGGAAGTCAATAATTAGTGGTAAAGGAAGAAAAAGTCAAATTATAGATTATAAATTATCACGTTATGTTTGTTATAAAGGGCTATATAACGGTGAGACAGCCAATGATATTGCCAAAAGAAAAGGCATTAGATATCGTGAGGATATACTCGATAATATGGGAAGTGAAGAACTGGCCGATAATTTATTTCGGATCGTGCAAACCGAAGCTAAACTTGATCGTGAACGGGTTAATACTGAGGCTAAAGTTTGTAACATTCATTATGATATTGGAAGAGGGGTAAGAAGTACGATTAAAAAATTTGGTGGAACAATGCCAGAAGATTTACCAACACCTGAAAAAAGTTTAAAAGAATTAGAGAAACAAAATATCATCAGTAATTAAAAAAATAATCCTTTAATATATTATTATTTATCTTGACAAAGTATATGATTAATTAGATAATATAGTCAGAAAGGAATGATATTTTTGAAAAAATATATTGCTGAATTTATTGGTACACTAGTACTTGTATTTTTTGGATGCGGTGTGGCAGTAATATCTGGAGGTAATTTAGTAGCTACGTCTTTAGCTTTTGGTCTATCAATCGTAGCCATGGCTTATGTAATTGGTAACATTTCAGGTTGCCACGTTAATCCAGCCGTATCACTTGCAATGTACTTATCTAAAAAGATGACTTTAAAAGAATTTGCATACTACGTAATTGCACAAATCTTAGGTTCTGTTGCTGGAATAGCCATTTTATACCTAATACTAAATGATTCTTCAATAGGAGTTGCAAGTTTAGGCGCAAACGGATATGGAGTATTATCAACAACTGATATTTCGTTGTTAAGTGCTATTATTATCGAAGTTATTTTAACATTTGTATTTATTTATACGATACTTGGCGTAACTAATGATGACTCTAAATCTAGTATTAGTGGATTAGTAATTGGATTAACTCTTACATTCGTTCATTTACTAGGTATTCGTTTAACTGGTGCATCAGTAAATCCTGCTAGAAGTTTAGCACCAGCCATCTTCTTAGGTGGAGAAGCATTAAAACAAGTATGGGTATTTATCGTTGCTCCACTTGTAGGATCTGTTATAGCTACATATACTTTTAAATATCTAAATACAACCAAGAATACCAAGAAAGGTCGTTAGACCTTTTTTTCTTTTGGCTTAAAGCAATATATGTAAATAGATAATGTAAATTATAATGTATAAAATAGTGTTAATATTTAATTGACAAATTGACACTATTTTTTTACATTTAACAATATATCTTGATTTACAAATCCATAAAATTTAAGCATTTATAATAAAATTCATTAACAAAAAAAGGACAAAATGTCTAAATATGTCGATTATGTTTTAAGAAATTAAAAAATATTCATAATATTTTATGAAAATGAAAAAAAGATATTGACAAAAAAAATTAAACATTTATAATAAATAACCAAATTCAAGGGGGGGATTATGAGCAAAAAGAGCATCAAAAAAAGAATAATATCCTTGATATGTTTATCTATAGCATTCTCAATAGTCATATTTACTTATACTAAACTATTTATTAACAATGGAAATTATAAAATCAGTTTTTCTTCGCCGTATGCTGATAATAAGCAAGTTGTTAAAGATAATCTAGAGAATAAAAATGTTGGCTTAGATGAAGTACTAAAATTAAGAGAATACTATGAAAACAATGATATCGTAGGAAAACTTGTTATTGAAGGGACAAATATTAATGAACCTATACTTAAGGGGAATGATAATAGTTACTACTTAAACCATAATGCTTATGGTAATTACCAAGCGGAAGGTAGTATTTATGAAGATTACCGTACAAGCATCGGGGATAAAAAAATATTAATATTTGGACATAGTTCACCAGGATGGGATGTACCATTTAACGAATTAGAAAAATATTATGACAAAAACTTCTATGATAATCACAAAATTATTAGTATTTATTCTGAGCAAGGAATAGATACCTACGAAATATTCTCAGTATATGTTGAAACTTCAGATTTCACCTATATGAATCTATTAATAAGTGACGACACCTACAATGAATATTTGAAAAAATACCAAAGTAATTCTATGTACCAAACAGATGTAGAAGTTAATGATGGAGATAATATACTTATTCTTCAGACATGTAGCAATCATCCAAAGTATAGTAATTACAAAAAGAAATACCTACTGGTAATAGGTAAAAAAATAAAAGAGGAGGAAAATAAATGAAAAAAGTATTAACAAAAATTAAAAACATGCCTAAAAAAATCGTTGCTTCATTCGCCGTTGTTGCCACTGCTTTAGGTATCGCTGGATATTCAATTGTTAATGCTGGCGTTGCCCCAGTTCATCATAAGTCTGTTACTACTAATAATGATGGAACTTATAAAATATCATTAGATATAACTGGTGATGCTGATATTACAAGTACAACTGCTAGTGCAAACGTCTTATTAGTATATGATACTTCCGGTAGTATGCTTGGTCACTTTGTTGATAATACTGGATCATATGCCCATACAGGAAACTATGTTAATACAGGATGGCGTCAACTATATAAGAGAACTGGTTCTGGCTGGAACGTAAGATATGTAGCAATAACAGATGAAGAAAAATATACCGGCACAGTATATTATTATGATGATTATGGTAGAATTACTGAACATCGTGGAACAAGATATACATCATATAATCGTGCTTCAGTAACAGAAAAAGCTGTTAACACATTTGTAAGTGGTTTACTTGCTAAAAATACTACCGAAGAACCAGATAATGTAGAAGTAGCATTAGTAACATTTTCAACTGATGCTGAAATACAAACTTTTAATAGAGATACTTGGACAACAAGCAATAGTATTGCCACATGGTTTAATACCGATGGCACAAGTTATCGTAATAACACTTATGGTGGTATTACTAACTGGGAAGGAGCTCTTGATAAAGCAAAAGATGCTTTAAGAAGTGCTGATAAAGATAATACATACGTTGTATTTATAACTGATGGTGCCCCAACTGCTAATAAAAATGGTGGAACGGGAACATATAACGTAAGTTATTATAAAGATGCTTTAGATGAAGCATTAGCAATACAAAACTATAACACAAATTCAACAAATACTGAAGAAGGAGCAAGCAATACTGAATTATATGCAATTTATGCATTTGGTACTGAAGCTGATAATCTAGATGATTTAGTATATTATGCTCATAATGGTGAAGAAAGAACAGATGTTTCATCTGAAACCGTTGAGACACCATATTATTATAAAGCCGAAGATAATACACAATTACAAAACGCAATTGATGATATATTTGCTGCAATAATTGATGCCTTAGGAATCACTTCAGCATCAATAAAAGATGGTACAACTAACAATGTCAAAGCAACTTCTGGAGATATGAACTATAATTTATTATCAATTGATGAAGAATCATATGAGTACTGGATGACATTCCCAATTACAGGAACTGGTGATGAATATAAAATTACAAGAAGTAATTTAATCTCTGGTGATACTTATGAAATGACATTAAAGAATCCAACTAATTGTAATAATGATTTATGTACATATGATGTTACATGGGAAGATCACGAGACACCTGTTAAAGTAACTGGTATTGTAGATAAATACAAAGGAACATTTAAATATAAATGGACTGAATCAAATGATTTTTATAAGTATAGTGCCCCTGAAGCCGAATTAGTTAATGGAACAGTAGAATGGGATTTATCAAGTGTAGGAACATTACTTGATGGAGTAACTTATACTGTAACATTCGATGTATGGCCAAGTCAATATACACTAGATCTAGTTGCTGATCTTAAAAATGAATTAAAGAATTATTCTGAATTAGATGATAGTATTAAAGAATATTTAAAATGTACATCTAGCGATGATAATAAAATAGAAAGTTGTACATTATATACAAATACTGAAGCTGAAATATACTGGAAAGATACAAGAGATGAAAATCCAGAAATAACTCATACTGCTTATACAGATAAATTAGATCCTGTAGCAACAGATTCATCTAAAATGACAATTAAGAAGAATTGGGATAATCAATTACCAAATGATACACATGGTGATAGTGAATATCCAAATGGAATTACTTTCAAAGTAATCAAAGATAATAATCAAACTACACCTTATGATACAAAAACATTAACGAAAGCTAAATCATGGTCAGATGAAATTAACATTTCTGCCGGTGTTATT
>JAEEGL015904519.1_pt1 | contig 14824 bp, 12 predicted proteins | sample 9134231 | NCBI WGS metagenome assembly JAEEGL01 (sample SAMN16246548, study PRJNA631951) | gut metagenome | biome: gut microbiome; feature: rumen; material: fiber-attached | host: Bos | place: Iran: Karaj | collected 2018-10 | reverse complement strand
TCGACGGGGCTCATGACTATGGGCCACGCGTCGCCATAAGGATCGGGCACTCCGTATGCCGCCTTCATGGTCTGAAGCGCCTCGTTCATGGGCGCGCCTTCCTTCATCTCGTTCCAGAATATGGCCTCATATTCATAGTCGCCGGCGAAAGTTACGGACTGGGAATAGCCGTAGACCGCCGCCGCGCCCTTGGCAAGCAGCGCCGTGCCGGTGGTGCCGTTGCCCTGGCGCTTCATGCCCTCGCAGATGGCCATCCACACGAGGCAGTTGGAGAGCTGCCCGGAGGCGTGATTCTGGATATAGCGGCCGTCGATGCCATAGAAGGAACCGCCGTTATACGCCCAGCCGTTTGTATAATCGGCGGAGGTGAGGCCGGTGCCGGTGGTGAGATCGAGATAGGAGGTGCCCTTGGAGGAGATGCAGTTGCCGTGGGAGTCATATATGACGACGCCCTTATTGGTGTAATTCTGAGCAATCGCGGGGCCCGTGGCAGCCGAGCCGGTGAGCGCGGTGTAGGTGCCGCCGGTGGTCTGCGCTATGGACTGCGCCTCACGGATGTACTGATCGGTGAAGCTGGAATCCGAGCCGTAATAGGGGTTGACGAGCAGTACGTTCATGCTGCCCGCTGAGTTTTTGAGCCCCTCGGGGACCTCGGGGGTGACGATATCGGCCCTGACCGTCTCCCTTGCGGGAGCCTTGTCATAGTTGCGGACGCGGTAATTGTAGCCGCCCCACATGCCGTTGGTCGTGAAGGAGAACTCGTTGTCGCTCACGTCGGTGATGCTGCCCGCGTCGATCAGGGGGCAGTTCAGCGCGGCCTTATAGACCGCCATGGTGACCTCGTTGCGGTTGGCTCCCGCGTCCATCATGGCCTTTTCAACGGGATCGAGCGCCGCCCAGACGTCGTCCCAACGGCGCATCTGCTCGGCCTCGTGAAGCTCGTAGGCAACCGTGTCGGCAAGCGCCGCGCAGGGAACCAGCGCAAGGATCATCAGAGCGGAAAGAACGGTGCATAAAAAACGCTTGATACTCATTTTGTGATTTCCTTTCTGTTAATATAGATCATGCCGCAGCGCCCTTTTAAGGCGCCGCGGCATTAACGCACTTGATTATTTGCCTTCGGGAATAAGGCCCTTCCTTGTCAGATCGATCTTGCCGTCGGGCTTGATATCGATTACGCGGACGAGTATCTCGTCGCCGAGGGAGACCACGTCCTCCACCTTCTCAACGCGGTGGTTGGCAAGCTTGGAGATGTGCACGAGGCCCTTCTTGCCGGGCTTTACCTCTACCTGAGCGCCGATGGGCAGTATGTTGACGACCTTGCCCAGAATGACGTCGCCGACCTCGATATCCTTTACGATGGCGTCGATCATCTTCTTGGCCTCGGCAGCGGCGGCTTCGTCGGCAGAGGCGATGAATACGCGGCCGTCGTCCTCGATATCGATCTTTACGCCGGTCTTGGCGATTATGCCGTTGATGGTCTTTCCGCCGGACCCGATGACCTCGCGGATCTTATCGGGATGGATGGTGAAGCGCAGTATCCTGGGAGCGTAGGGGCTCATCTCGGGCCTGGGCTCGGAGATGCACTCGAGCATCTTGCCGAGTATGAACAGCCTGCCCTGACGCGCCTGCTCAAGAGCGCGGGTGAGTATCTCCTCATTGATGCCCTTGATCTTTATATCCATCTGGATGGCGGTGATGCCGTCCCTGGTGCCGGCGACCTTGAAATCCATATCGCCCATGAAGTCCTCAAGGCCCTGGATATCGGTCATTATGGCGATATTGCCGGTGGAATCGTCCTTTATGAGGCCCATTGCAACGCCCGCGACGGGCTTCTTTATGGGAACGCCCGCGTCCATGAGGGACATCGTGGAGGCGCAGATGGAGGCCTGGCTGGTGGAGCCGTTGGAGGAGACGACCTCGGAAACGAGGCGGATCGCGTAGGGGAAGGTTTCCTCGTCGGGGATCATGGGAAGGAGCGCGCGCTCGGCCAGAGCGCCGTGACCTATCTCACGCCTGCCGGGGGAACCGAGGCGCTTTACCTCGCCCACGGAATAGGGAGGCATATTGTAATGATGGATATAGCGCTTGAAGTCCTCCTCGCCGATGCCGTCGAGGGTCTGCCCGTCGCCCAGGGTGCCCAAAGTGGTAATGGTCATGACCTGGGTCTGACCGCGGGTGAACACCGCGCTGCCGTGAGTGCGGGGCAGAATGCCGGTCTCACACCAGATGGGACGGACTTCGTCCATCTTGCGGCCGTCGGGACGGATGCCCTTGTTGATGATCTTATCGCGCAGTATCTCCTTCATGAGGTTGTAGAGGATCGCGTCGATATCGGCAGAAGCCTCGGGATATTCCTCGGCGAAATGGGCCTGCACGTCCTCCGTCACCTGTGCGGTGCGGGTCTCGCGCTCATGGCGGTCGAACGTATCGAGCTGCCAGACGACCTTCTCGCGGGCATATTCATTGACCTTGGCGGTCAGCTCCGCATCGGGAACGTGGATCTCGGGAACGATCTTTTCCTTGCCGATCTCGGCCTGGATCTTATCTATGAAGGAAACTATATCCTTGATGAAGCAGTGAGCGTAGAGGATCGCGTCGAGCATCTCCTTCTCGGAGACCTCGTTCGCGCCGGCCTCGACCATCATGACGGCGTCGCGAGTGCCGGCGACGGTGAGCGCCAGACGGCTCTTCTCACGCTGAGCGGAATCGGGATTGATTATGTATTCGCCGTCAACGTAGCCGACGGAGACCGCTCCGACGGGGCCCATGAAGGGCGCTTCGCTGATGGAAAGGGCGATGGACGAGCCGATCATCGCGAGGATCTCGGGCTGGACGTCCTTTTCAACAGACATGCAGGTAGCGACTACCTGTACGTCGTTATAGAAGCCCTTGGGGAACAGCGGACGAAGGGGACGGTCGATCAGACGGCTGGTCAGCACGGCCTTTTCGGAGGGACGGCCCTCGCGCTTGATGAAGCCGCCGGGGATCTTGCCGGCTGCGTACATCTTTTCTTCGTAATCGCAGCTTAAGGGAAGGAAGTCGGCTCCCTCTCTGGGGGCCTTGGCGACCGTGGCGCAAACGAGCAGCGCCGTGCCGCCGCAGGAGATCATAACGGAGCCGCCCGCCTGCTCGGCATATTTGCCGGTCTGGACGGTTATCGTACGGCCCGCAAGCTCCAGTTCATAAGTTTTCTGCATTTTCCTAATGCTCCTTTATATATAACTTTTAGTGTAAACAAAAATGAGTCGTATCTGCGGCGCAGGAGGCCTTGCCCGCGGTTTTTTCTTAAATAAAAGGGGGTACTCCCGCCCCCTTTTGATTACCTGATTTACCGTTCCGAAATTACTTGCGGATGTTAAGAGCGGCGATAATGGCCCTGTAACGCTCGATGTCAGTGGACTTGAGGTAGTTCAGCAGGCCGCGCCTCTTACCAACCATCTTGAGCAGGCCGCGGCGGGAATGGTTATCCTTCTTGTGCTCCTGCAGATGGGCGGTGAGGTGATTGATGCGCTCGGTCAGAAGAGCGATCTGAACCTCGGGGGAACCGGTATCACCCTCATGCAGAGCAAAGTTAGTGATGATCTCGTTCTTGCGTTCTTTTTCCATTTTGTGCCTCCAAATATTTAGTATCCCTGCAGGCTGCGTAAAACGCCGGAGTTCTCGCAAAACGAAGCTTGCAGATCGCTTCACGCCATAGTTTGACCCCATAACATGAAAGCAATGTATTATAACACGGGAAAAGCCCTTTTGTAAAGGGCTTTTCTAAGCAAAAAACTCATATATTTGTTTCCATCCCATATCACGTCATGCTCCTAAAGCTTTCCGCCGCCGCCTCGACGTCCCTTGAGATCTGCGTCTTGAGCTCGTCGAGCGAGGCGAATTTCTTCATTCCCCTGAGCTTCTTCAGGAATATGACCGTCATCGGTTTTCCATAGCAGTCGCCGTCGTAGCCCAGCATATGGGTCTCTACGGTCAGCTCCTCCTTCCCGCCGATGGTGGGATTGCGGCCGATGGACGTCACGCCCGGCCATTTTTGCCCGTCGAGCTCGGCAAAGGCAGCGTAAACGCCCTCGGAGGGGAGCTGACGCCTGTCGTATCCGCCCAGGTTTGCCGTGGGGAAGCCTATCGTGCGGCCTATGTGGTTATGATGTATCACCCTGCCGCTTATCTTCATGCCCTTGATCTGCCGCGCTTCGTCGCCAAGCCACACGGTGATGCGCAGCTCGCCGTTATGCACCTCGCCGATACCCAGAAATTCGCCGAAGAGATACACGCGAAGGGGGATATCCTCGCGCGGATCGGAGCATTTTATACTTGCGCCGTGGATCAGAAGGTTTTCGTTTTTCTTTGAAACGCCGGATATTTCAAGCTTTTCCACGTGCTCTATCGCGCGGTCCATCGGGATCACGGCGGATGAGAGCGTGCCCGCCTCCTTCAGCTCCCAAAGCTCGGCTATCGAGAAGCAGTTATCGAGCGTGAACGCGCCCGACCTTGTGCGCAGCAGGAAGGCCATATGCGAAGGAACGCCCACCGCCTCGCCCAGATCCTTGCAGAGCGTGCGGATATAGGTGCCCTTGGAGCACACGATGCGTATGAGGAAGCGGTTCTCCCCCGTCCTTCTTATCAGCCCCAGCTCATAGATAGTGACGGTGCGGCGCTTTTCCTCGAGCGCCTCGGTGATCTCGCCCCGGCGGGCAAGCTTATAGAGCTTTTCGCCGCCGACGTTCAGCGCCGAATACATGGGCGGGATCTGCTGAATATCGCCTGTGAAAGCGGGGAAAACCGCGCGAAGCTCCTCCTCGCTGACGATCCTGTCGGAGGATGCGGTCACTGTGCCCGTGGCGTCCTCCGTATCGGTGGCGGCGCCGAAGGCGATCTCGGCGACGTATTCCTTTTGCTTGTCTACCAAAAAATCAAAAAGACGGGTCGCACGGCCGATGCATATGGGGAGCACGCCCGCAGCTGCGGGATCGAGCGTGCCCGTATGCCCGACTCGTTTTTCATCAAATACCCGTCTGACGTCGGTAACGGCGTCCGAGGAGCTCATCCCCGGAGGCTTTAAAATGCAGATGACTCCTTCGGTCTTTATCATTGTGCTTTCAAATCGGATCCGTTCCCGTACCTTTGCATCTCTTCCTTTATATCGCGCAGCACGTTTGCGATAGTGGTGGAAAGCGGCTCCTTTGAGCTGTAGCCCGCCGCCGCGGGATGCCCGCCGCCGCCGTACTTGCCCGCTATCCTGCCCACGTCCGCACACTCCTTGGACCGGAGGCTGACCTTGAATGTGCCGTCGCGCCCCTCGCGGATGAACGCCGCGACCTTGACGGATTCGACGTCCCTGACGGAATCGACGAGGCCCTCGCAGTCCTCATTGGTGGCGCCGTAACTGTCCATCTCACCTATCGTGAGCGTGGCAAGGCCGATCCTGCCTTCCTCATAGAGCTTCATGTTGGAGAGCACGTGCCCCTGGATCCTCGTCTTGACATAGGGGATCGTGCGGTAGATGAGGCGGTTGACCTCGGTGATGTTCAGCCCGCCTTCAAGAAGATCCGCCACCATGCGTATGGCGCGCGGAGTGGTGTTGGAGTACGTGAGATTGCCGGTATCGGTGACTATGCCGGTGTAGATGCAGACGGCGGCGTCACGACCGATCTCCATGCCCATGGCGTGATAGAGATCGAACACTATCTCGCACACGGCCGAAGCATCGGCGCGGATGACGTTGATATCGGCATAGCCCTTGTTGGTGAAATGGTGATCGATGACCAGAGTGAGCGAGGCGTTTTCAAATATGAAATCGGCCTTTTTGAAGCGCTGCTTATCCGCGCAGTCGCAGGCGATAACGGTATCGAAGCATTTTGCGTCCGCGGGGAGCACAACGCTTTCGGCGCCGGGCAGGAACCCGTAGATATGCGGAACGGGCTCCTCGCAGATGACCTCAGCCGTCTTGCCGAGTTTCATAAGCAAAAGGCGCACAGCAAGAGCCGACCCCAAAGTATCCCCGTCAGGGGAAACGTGGGTCAGTATGCTGAACGACTCATGCTTTCCGAGCGCATCGATGAAAGCGCTCATTTGATCGCGGTCACGCATCTTCATTGTCCTTTCGGTTAAGATCGAGACTGTCCAGTATCTCGGATATGCGGACGGAATACTCGATCGAATCATCGAGCTTGAATATAAAGGTGGGGATGTGGCGAATATCTATCCGCCTGCCCATCTCGCGCGCGATAAAGCCCTCGGCGCGGTTGAGCTGCGCCACGGTCTCCTTACGCACTTCGTCGTCCTTATCATAGACCGAGATGAGCACCTTGCACTGCTTGAGGTCATTGGTGGCCTCGGCGCGCATAACGGTGGTCAGGGGCGATATCCTGGGATCCTTCATATCGCGGATCACCTCGGACAGCGCCTTCCTGATCTCCTCATTTAATCTGTCAAATCGCTTAAATGCCATTAATTCTCCTATTATCTCTTGACCTCTTCCATTACGAAGGCTTCGATCACGTCGCCCTCGTGGATATCGTTGAAGTTCTCTATGCCGATACCGCACTCATAGCCCTGCGCGACCTCCTTGACGTCGTCCTTGAAGCGGCGGAGAGACGCGATCTTGCCCTCATGCACGACTATGCCGTCGCGCACGACGCGCACCTGCGCGTTGCGCTGCACCTTGCCCTCGGAGACGTATGCGCCGGCGATGATGCCCACACCGGGAACCTTGAAGGTGTTCCTGACGGAGATGGTGCCGAGCTGGACTTCCTGATAGATGGGCTTGAACATGCCCTTCATGGCGTTTTCGACGTCCTCGATGGCCTGATAGATGACGCGGTATGTGCGCATATCGACCTTTTCCTGTTCGGCAAGGGCCTTTGCGCCCGCATCGGGACGAACGTTGAAGCCGATGACGATTGCGTTGGACGCGGAGGCGAACATGACGTCGGACGAGGTGATCGCGCCGACAGCGCCGTGGATGCACTTGACGCGGACTTCGTCATTGGAGAGCTTCTCGAGCGCCTGCTTGACCGCTTCGACGGAACCGTCCACGTCGCCCTTTATGACGATATTGAGATCCTTGACGTCGCCTTCGGAAACACGGGCGAAGAGATCCTCGAGGCTGACCTTGGAGAGCTTCTTCATCTGCTCGGCGCGGATCTTGTTCCTGCGCTCCTCTGCGACCAGCTTGGAGAGCTTGTCGATATCGGAGACTATCATTTCGTCGCCGGCGGAGGGGACTTCGTTGAAGCCGAGCACCTCGACTGCAGTGGAGGGGCCCGCTTCCTTGACGCGCTTGCCCTTGTCGTCCATCATGGCGCGCACCTTGCCGAACGCAACGCCCGCAACAACGGGATCGCCCACCCTGAGGGTGCCGTTCTGCACGAGAACGGTGGCGACGGGGCCGCGGCCCTTATCGAGCTGAGCCTCGATTATGGTGCCCTTTGCCTTGCGCGCGGGATTGGCCTTGAGCTCGAGCACGTCGGCCTGGAGCAATACCATTTCAAGCAGCGTGTTGAGGTTCATCTTGGTCTTTGCCGAAACGGGAACGGTGATGGTGTCGCCGCCCCACTGCTCGCACAGCAGGCCGTGCTCGGTGAGCTGCTGGAGAACGCGGTCGGGATTCGCCTCGGGCTTATCCATCTTGTTGATGGCTACGATTATGGGCACGCCCGCCGCCTTGGAGTGGTTGATGGCCTCCACGGTCTGGGGCATGATGCCGTCGTCGCCGGCCACGACCAGTATGACGACGTCCGTTACCTGAGCGCCGCGGGCACGCATGGCGGTGAACGCCTCGTGACCGGGGGTGTCGATAAAGGTGATCTTCCTGCCGTTGCAGGTGACGGTGTAGGCGCCGATATGCTGAGTGATGCCGCCCGCTTCGCCGGCGGTGACGGAGCTGTGACGGATGGCGTCGAGCAGGCTGGTCTTGCCGTGGTCGACGTGACCCATTATGGTGACAACGGGAGGACGCTCGACGAGGTTCTCCTCATCGTCGACCTCGCCCGCGGCCTCGGCCAGGGCTTCCTCGGCGGTCTTTTCGACCTTGAGCTCGAGCTCGATATCATAATCGGCCGCGATGAGCTCGCAGGTCTCGAAATCTATCTCGTTGTTGATGGTGGCGATGGTGCCCATCATGAACAGCTTTTTGATTATCTCCGCGGCGGGCTTGCCGATCTTTTCGGAAAGCTCGCGAACGGTGATGTTTTCGCCGGTGATAACGGCCTTCTCGATCTTGACGGGCTCGGGCTTGTGCTGCACGGGCTGCTGCTTCTTGCCCGACTTCCTGCGGTTGCCGAAGGAGGAATCATCGTCCCACTGATTGCCGGTGGGCGCCGCTTCCTTCATGATGGCCTTCTTGTTCTTGGGCTGCTTCTTATCGTTATCGAAGGCGCGCACGTACTGGCCCTTGTTATCGTGCCTGGTGTTGTTCTGAGGTATCACCACGGGAGGCTGCGCGGGACGCGGCTTGCCCGGCTGACCCTGCTTTGCGGGCCTGTCCTGCCTGTCCTTATCGAAGGGCTTATCCTTGTCGAAGGGCTTGCCGGGCTGACGGGGCTTATCGCCCGCCTGCCTGCGGTCGTCCTGCCTGCGGTCGTCCTGCCTGCGGTCGCCCTGCTTCCTGTCGTCGCGGGGCTTATTGTCCCTGCGCTCGGGCCTGTTATCCTGAGCGGGCCGCCTTTCGGGCTTCTGCGCGGGCGCTTCGGGCTTATCCTCGGGCTTCTTTTCCTCGGGCTGCGCGGGCTTTTCCTCGGGCTTGACCTCTTTGGGCTCCTCAGTGGGCGCGGGCTTTTCCTCGGGCTTTGCCTCCGGCGCGGCTTCGGGCGTCTTCTCCTCCTCATGGGGGATCAAGCTGTCGCTGGAATAAACGCCCTTCTGCTCGTCCGAGCCCAGGTATTCCCTGCGGCGTTCCTCTCTTTCCTTATCGGCCTTGGCCTTTGCGGCGGCCTTTTCGGCCTCGATCAGCTTGTTTTCGTGACGCTTGGCCAGCTGCAGCGAAGCATTGACGTCGCTGTGGAGCTGCTTTACGCGCTCCAAAAGCTCCGCCGTCTTCGTTTCGACCAGCTTTGCGGAATCGATCAATTCATTTCTTGCCATATCTTTTAACCCCCAAAATCAGGATTCTTGTTGAGTTTATTGAGTATCATTCCGGCGAACGCGGAATCGGTTATCACCGCGGTCATGTGCGATTCGCGGCCTATCGCCCTGCCAAGCTGCGGGACTTCGACCATGGGCACCCCCCTGGCGCGGCACATATCCGACCAATGCTTTTTGGTGTTGTCGGATGCTTCGCAGTCGATCACGGCAAGCTGTGCCCTGCCGTTTTTCAGCGCCGTCTCTGCAGCGAGATTGCCCGATCTGAGCCTGCCCGCCTTCATCGCAAGGCCGAGCGCGCCCCGGAGTGCGGCTCCGCTCGAATCGTTCATACGCCGTCCCGCCTTTCGACCTCGGAGGCAAGCTGCTCCATTACCTCGGGCGATATCTTCACCTCGAGCGCGCGGTCGAGCGCGCGGCTCTTGACGGCTCTGCGCAGACATTCCGCGTCGGGGCACACATAGGCCCCGCGGCCGTTCATTTTGCCGGTGGGATCGACCTTCGCTCCCCCGTCCTCCGTCCGCACTACACGGACGAGGCTCCTTTTTTCCTTCATGGCGCGGCAGCCGACGCACATCCGCATTGGGATCTTTTTCGCCAAAATACTACCTCTTGATTATGATTATTCCTCTTCTTCCTCAGCGACCTCGAAATCCTCGAAATCGTCGTCGGGAAGCTGCTCGCCCTCGCCCAGCTCCTGATCGGCAACGGACTTGGACTTGATATCGATCTTCCAGCCGGTGAGCTTGGCGGCGAGCCTTGCGTTCTGACCCTCCTTGCCGATGGCAAGCGAGAGCTGATTATCGGGAACGATGACCTTTGCGGCCTTCTCTTCCTCGTTGATATAGACCATGAGCACGCGGGCGGGACTAAGCGCCTTGGCGATATAGACCGCGATGTCGGGATCCCACTCGATTATGTCGATCTTTTCGTTGTGGATCTCCTGCACTATGCGCTCGACCCTTATGCCCTTGGGACCCACGCAGGCGCCCACGGCGTCGACGTTGGGATCGAAGGAGACGACGGCCACCTTGGTCCTCTGGCCAGCCTCGCGGGCGATGGACTTGATCTGCACGGTGCCGGCCTGTATCTCGGGCACCTCAAGCTCGAACAGCCTCTTGACAAGGCCGGGATGCGTCCTGGAGATGAGCACCTGGGGCGCCTTGTTGTTGCGCTGCGCCTTGAGCACGTAAGCCTTTATGCGGTCGCCGGGAGCATAGGTCTCGCCCTGGATGACCTCGTTAAAGGGGATTATGCCGTCGGTCTTGCCGAACTCGACGTACACGCCGTTTTTCTCCACGCGCTGCACGATGGCGGTGAGTATCTCGCCTTCCTTCTCGGCGAACTCATCGAATATCGCGCCCTGCTCGGCCTCGCGGATGCGCTGAATGACCACCTGCTTGGCGGTCTGCGCGGCGATGCGGCCGAAATCCTTTGTGAACGCCTCGACCTCGAGCACGTCGCCCACCTCGTAAAGATGATTGATCTTCTTGGCCTCGGCCACGGAGATCTCGGAATTGGGATTCTCGACGTTCTCTACGACCGATTTGGATGCGAAAATGCCTATATTGCCCGTCTCGGGATCCATGGTGGCGCGGACGTTGGTATTGACGTTGTAATTGCGCTTGTAGGCGGAAACGAGGGCGGCCTCGATCGCGTCGATAAGCACCTCGGCCTTTATGTTGCGCTCCTTCTCTATCTGCTTCATTGCAAGTATAAGCTCAGTGGCGTTCATGTTTATTTCTCCTTATTATTACTTCAAAAATCGATGTGCGGCCTGATAAGCGCCGCGGCCTTCTTGGCAAGGCTGAATTCGCCCTTGTCGGTCCTTACGGTGAAGGTCTCTTCATTATGCGAGACGAGCTCGGCAACGAAATTCTTCTTGTTCCCGAGCGCCTTGTCATCGGGCAGGGCGTAGAGCTTTACGTCTATCTTCTGCCCGAGATTGCGGTCGAAATCCTTATCGAGCTTCAGGGGCCTGTCGATGCCGACCGAGCTTACCGTAAGATAATATGCCTGCTCGATGGGATCTGACTCGTCAAGGATGGGATCCACCGCGCGCGAGACCTTCTCACAGTCGTCAAGATCCACGCCGCCTTCCTTATCGATGAGTATCAGCAGCTCCCAGTTGCCGTATTCCTTTTTGAATTCGACGTCGTAGAGCTCATAGCCCAGCTCGTTTATCTTGGGCTCGACGATTTCCGCGACCTTTTCGGTGATCTTCAACGCAAAAACCTTCCTTTTCAAAATTAAAGAGCGGGTTTTGCCCACTCTTCCGCAACGGGCAAAGCCCGTTTTAAGCCAACAACATGAGCCGAATAACATCAGCTCGGTACAACATAAGTAATATAACACAATTCCGACCGTTTTGCAAGCCCTTTTTTTATTTTTTCAAACAGCATAAAAATAAATGCATCTTCATTCCGATTTGGATCGATTATGGGGCTTCCATTCCGCCTCGAAATATGATAATATACCCACATGGACAATAAAAAAGCATTTTCTATGAAGTACGTCGACGTGCTCGACGGCATAAGGGCGATAAGCGTTATAATCGTCCTCATTTTCCATTTCTGGCAACAGACGTGGATATTCCCCACTGTCAACACGCCGTTTCTGAGCTTCCTCGGGATCGCGCGGATAGACTTCACCCCGTTTGCAAGGGTGGGGTATCTGTTCGTGGACATGATGGTGCTGATATCGGGCTTCCTGCTTTTCCTGCCCGTGGCGCGCAATATGCTTTACGGCGAGCCGCTCTCAAAATGGCGCGATTATTATAAGAAGCGCGCGGTGAGGATATTGCCCAGCTATCTGTTCTGCGTGCTTGCGATATTTGTTTATGAGCTGGCGACCGGCGGCTACGGCGGCAATATCGGCCGCGCGGTGCTCGATCTTGTTTCGCACCTGACCTTCACTCATATGTGGCGCGTGGAGACCTATCTTTCCACCAAGCTCAACGTTGTGCTGTGGACGCTTGCCGTGGAGGTGTGGTTCTACATCATATTCCCCCTCTTTGCTCTGATACTCAAGCGCAGGAAGAGGGATAAGACCGCTGCTGCTCCGGTGCTGCGCGCGGTGATCACCGCCGCTCTGATGGTGGGCGTATCCATTGCTTACATATATCTCTACGTGCTCAACACCGGCAGCGATTTTTCAAACGCCGTCGACGGCACGCTTGCCGCGTTCGGCTCGGGCATACGCTCGGATTACCTCTCGATGGTCATAAACCAGCTGCCCGCCTTCTTCGGCACCTATGCCGTGGGCCTTATCGGCGCGCTCGTCTATACCGTGCTTGCAAAGCGCCTAAAGCCCAGGTGGTGGTCCGGAGGGCTTTTCACCATAGCCGCCGTCGGGTTCATTTACGTTATCGTGCAGATGGTAAAGGATTGCGCAAGGCTGCCCGGCGCCGACGCGCAGGTTTGGCAGATGACGCAGAGGCTGCCTCTGGCGCTCGTGTTTATGGGCTTCATACTCACAGCGGCATTCTCCGCACGCTGGTTCCGGTTCATATTCGCAAACCCGCTCATGCGGTTCCTTTCAATAATTTCTTATAACCTTTACATATGGCATCAGTGGCTGTGCGTAAAGCTTAAAAACGACTGGCGCCTGCCCGCCTGGCCCGCCTCGCCCGCGACCGACACGCCGCCGAACCAATGGCAGGGCGCGGGTTTCACCGCCCGCCAGATAGCCGACGGCAAGGCGTGGAGCGCCGAATACGCACTTGCGATCACACTGTTCGCCTTCGGCGCGGCGATACTTGCCACCTATCTGATCGAACGCCCCGCCGCAGATCTGCTGAACGGCAGAAAGTCGATCTATAACGGAAAATTGAAGGAAGTATTCCGCAAAAAAAGCAAATGATCCACGATCGGCATCGTATTGAAAAAAGGCTCTCGAGCAGAGGGCCTTTTGCTTGTTTGCGTCGATGAACGGCTTTTTGCTCGGCGCTCGCCGATGATCTCGGGCAAGGCATTAAAAGGGACGATACTGACCGCAGGATCTGTCCCCGCGGTCAGTTTCACGTGCCGTCACTGATCGTTTTCATCCCTTTCGGTTTGGTCGATGCGGATCATGCGGTAGCCGACCCCTATATGAGTCTGAATACAGCGTTTGGATTCGGGATCCGATTCGAGCTTTTTTCTCAGAGTTGCCATGAAAACACGCAGAGAGGCGATATCGTTTTCCCAACTGCTTCCCCATATCTTCTGGGTGATATAGGTGTGTGTGAGCACCTTGCCCACGTTGGCGGCAAGCAGACACAAAAGCTTATACTCGATCGGGGTCAGATGCACGGGCTCGTCGCCGAGGAAGACGCATCCCGCCGCCATGTCTATCTTAAGCTCTCCGTTTACAAACAGCGAGCCCGCCGCGATCTGTTCGGAGCGCGCCGACGAAAGCCTGCGCTGTGCGACGCGTATCCGCGCAAGCAGCTCCTCCACAGAGAAGGGCTTTGTGAGATAATCGTCGGCGCCGCTGTCGAGCGCGTCGATCTTGTCGCGGTCCTCGCTGCGCGCGCTGATAACGATAATGGGCATTTCCGACCACGACCTTATGCGCCTTATCACCTCAACGCCGTCCATATCCGGCAGCCCGAGATCGAGCAGCATTATATCCGGATTGTGAGAGGACGCTTCCATAATGGCGCCCGCTCCGTTTTCGGCCGAAATGAACTTATAGTCATGCGATTTCAAGGTGGCGGCGATAAGGTTCCTTATGGGCTTATCGTCCTCGACCACGAGTATCAAAGGCTTATTCATTCAGATCCACCTCGCTGAGCGGCAGTTTGAAGCCGAACACACAGCCCGAGGGCTTGTTGTCATAAAGCTTGAGCTCACTTCCGTGGGCTTCAAGTATGGATCGGCAGAGCGGCAGTCCCAGCCCCAGGCTCCTGCGGCTGTCTCCCACGTCGTTGTCTCCGGTAAAGAACATCTCGAACACCTTTTCCTTCCATTCATCCGGTATCCCGCGCCCGTTGTCGCTTACGCTGATCGCCGCGTGCTTTTCATCCGGCACGGCTTTGACCGTTATCTCGGATCCGGGCGGCGTATGCTTTACGGCGTTGTTCACAAGATTAACTATCACCTGTATTATCAGCCTTGCGTCCATTCGCGCAAGCATGGGCTCGTTTCCCGTTTCAAGCTTTATGACGTGCTCGGCGGAGCCGCGGTCGATATGGCGCAGGGCCTCTTCGAGCACGTCCTCCACGATCTGATCCGACACGTCGAGCCGAATGCTCCCGTCCCCTATCTTGGATACGGAGAGCAGGTTTTCCACGAGCCCGGTAAGCCATTCGGCGTCGTCCCTTATATCCATAAGCAGCCTTTCCTTAGTATCGGCGTCGAGCATGCCCATATCGCCGAGGAGCGCGTCGGCGTTACCCGAGATCGAGGTCAGGGGCGTCCTGAGATCGTGCGAGATAGTCCTTAAAAGGTTGGCCCTGAGCTGTTCGTTTTTTGCGAGCACCGCCGCCTCCTCGCGGCCCTTCGCGTTGCGCAGATTGGCGACCGCGAGCCCGCATTCTCCCAGTATCGACTGCACTATGCCCTTTTCGGAGATCTCCGTCCTGCGCCCGGCGGAGCCTATCCCCAGCACGCCGCAGACGTTGTCGCCCGCCCGGATCGGAGTGTAAACGAATCTCACGGATCTGCGCGCCTTGGTCCCGGTGCCGGACTGCGCCTTGTTGGAATACGCCCACTTGGCCGCCTCGTAATCGACGCCTTCGGGCTTTGCCTTTTCCGTC
>JAEEGL015731681.1_pt1 | contig 14824 bp, 7 predicted proteins | sample 9134231 | NCBI WGS metagenome assembly JAEEGL01 (sample SAMN16246548, study PRJNA631951) | gut metagenome | biome: gut microbiome; feature: rumen; material: fiber-attached | host: Bos | place: Iran: Karaj | collected 2018-10 | reverse complement strand
TTACCTAAAAAGCAGTAGGGCAAATCAACATGAGAAAAGCGTTATGTTGCTTTAGGTTTTAGATTCTCCATCACTGCCATCGTAATGAGAAAATTCATAAAATTATTTTTTTGTTTTTTTTAAAGGAGAAGGAATTATTTTTCGGACTTATCCACCGCTTTCCACCACCTGGTGGAAAACTTGGTGGAAGAGTGAAGAAAATAATTTTTCCGGGATAAATTTAGCGAAAAAATAATCACGTATTTCATGGTTTTGGCACCGATAATTTTCTTATACTGCACACCTTTTCTTCCCTCTTTTTCTAGCGAAATTCATTCTTATCTTAGCTTTTCGTTTTCTTTGGATTTCGGTATAAAGTAGCGACAGGAAAATCCTTTCTTTGAGGTGGCCATGAGAATTAAAATTCAGGTCGAAGAATTTAGAAATGGGCTTAATAAAATCCTCTCGGTTGTAGATAAGAAGAATTTACGACCGATCTTATCTTTTACCTTAGTCACCACCGAAGAAAATCAGCTTATTTTAAATGCGACTGATACAGAAGTAGCGGCCAAAATTTGCTTAAAGGCCCTTTGTTCGGCCGGCGAAAAATTTTGTATCAACGCCAAAAATATTTTTGATATTTTAAGGGAATTTCCCAATGAGATGATTGATATGGAACTCGATCATCAAAATAATCAGCTTAAAATATTTTACCAAGATATTCATTTTAGTATTTTAATTTATCCGGCGGATGACTATCCGGCCTTGCATTTTGATTTAGCGGCCAATCATTTTACGCTTTATGGTAAACAAATTACCCAGCTTATTGAAAAAACTTCTTACTCCATCTGTAACGATGAAACTCGCCCCTACCTGAATGGGATCTTCTTGCAACGCTTTAACCAAAAATTAAGAGCGGTGGCGACGGATGGCCATCGACTGTCATTGTTTGATTGTTCATTTAACACAGATCAAGGTTCTTCCATTTTAGATACCGGTGTCATTGTTCCCCGCAAGGGTGTCACGGAGTTAAAAAAGATTGCGGAAAATTACTTAGAAGATGTGATTACCATTAGTGTGGATGACACTTTTATCGTGGTGCAAGTCGCGGAAGAATATTATTTGGCCGTGCGTTTAGTGAACCGAGAATATCCTCAATATCAGGTGGTGATTCCGAAAAATTCCGTTTATACCGTGCAAGCTGATCGCAATCAGCTGCTCAACGCGGTTCGCCGGGTAAAGCTGATGGCCAACGAACAGACCAATGGTATTCTTATGCTCCTTAAAAAAGGAGAAATTACCATTGCGGCCAATGATCCGGCGATGGGCGAAGCTTCAGAAAAGTTACCGGTGGAATATGAAGGCATTGATATGGAGATTGGACTTAATGCCCGCTTTTTAATTGATATTTTATCTACACTGGAAGAAGGCAAAATTACCTTTGAACTGACTAATGAAATTAGTACAGTGGTGATTAAATCGGCCACAAATCCAGATTTATTAAATATTGTGATGCCCCTCAAACTTTAGAGCATTCTTCATTTTGATATCTACTTGCATGGGCCAAATCAAACTTTGGAAATTTCAAGCGGCCAATTTTCGTAATCTAGGTACACAAGTAGCGACCTTTGGGCCGGGGATTAATTGCATTTTTGGGAATAATGGCAACGGTAAAACCAATCTTCTAGAGGCCATCTATTTTTTGATTTATCACAAATCATTTCGTAAAGGGGCAGGATTTCCGCAGATGTTAGGCATTGATGGAGGAAAACCGGAAATATTATTTTCGGCCGTTTTCCAAGAAGCAATGATGCCATCTCCGTCTCCTAAACAGGATGAGCAAAATTCACTGGCCAATTTCACCTATACCGGCAAAGTAACCGCGGCCGGCCCTCAATGGTTTTGGCAACAAAAACCGGCATTGAAACGGCCCAACCTGCCTCTGGTGCTGATTAATCCCTTTGATGCGCATCACTTTTTTCATACATCCCAATTTAGACGAAGCTGGTTTGATCAACGCTTAGCATTACTTTCCCCGCTGTATAAGAAAAAATGGGCCTATTACCAAAAGGCCTTGAAGCAGCGTAATGCCCTTTTGGTTAATTATACGGGTTCATCCCTAGATGACGGCCATTTAATGGCCTTAACGGACGTTATGGCCGCTTCTACGGCCGAATTACTTCCTCTCCGCTTGGCCTTTATCCAGGATTTGGCCCAGCAAACCCAAAAGGTCTTTCCTCGCTTATTTCAAGAAGACCTAATATTGCATTTGGCTATGGCAAGTCCTTTTCAAAATTGCACATTGCAGCAAATTAAAGATTTATATTTGGAAAAACTCTCCGCGGAGAAATTGGCCAAGCATAGTTTACGGGGTTTGCACCGCGATGATTACCAGGTTTTTATCGGCGATTTTCAGGCGGAAGAATACGCTTCGATGGGCCAACAAAAGTGTGCCTATTTGGCCCTAGAATTTGCCTATATTGAGCTATTTAGGTATAAATTTAATGCTTATCCTATTGTCTTAATGGATGACGTTTCAGGGGAGTTGGATCAGGCCCGCTGGTTCAATCTTGTGACCTATTTAAGACAATGCAATTTTCAAGTATTGATCACAACGGCCAATGAAGAATTTAGGGAAACTTTGCAACAAATCGGCCAGATCAACGAATTAAAAATCACGGCCGGCGAGATTAAAAATTTAACCTCGTTAGGTGAAAAGTATAGCGAGCAGGCAGAAAAAACAGAGTAAATAAAACAAATAGTGCAATAGATTAAGATGCGTTTTAGTTTAAGTCTATGTCTAAGTTTTGAATTGAGATAAGACTCATATTTCGAACTAGAACTTAGATTAGATGAGTAATTGAAGGTGGCCACTTTGGAAGAACAAAAATCGCCCTCCCCTAATGCGGCAAAGGATAGTCATTACACGGCCGATCAAATCACGGTACTGGAAGGTTTAGAGGCCGTGCGTCGCCGTCCCGGGATGTATATTGGCGACACACACTTGCGGGGACTCCATCACTGCGTCTTTGAAATTGTCGATAACGCGATTGATGAAGCTTTAGCAGGTTTTTGCACAACGATTAAAGTAATTATTCACGTCGATAATTCGATTACGGTCATTGATGATGGCCGCGGGATTCCCGTCGATATTCATCCGGTGGAGAAGATTTCGGCGGCCGAACTGGTTTATACCAAACTTCATGCGGGCGGAAAATTTAATCAGGCCGGCAGTGCATACAAAGTTTCAGGGGGGCTCCATGGGGTGGGTGCCTCCGTAGTGAACGCGCTTTCCAAGTGGCTCCGGTTAAGCATTAAGAAAAACGGTAAATTGCATAAAATTGTTTTTGAAAACGGAAAGGCCTTAGGGCCGTTGCAAGAAGTAGGGCCGCTCGAAGATCCCCAAGAAACCGGTACCTCAGTTACCTTCAAACCCAACAATGAAATCTTTGAAGTCCATGAGTTTAGTTTTGATGTGCTTGCCAAACGTTTTCGGGAAATGGCCTTTTTAAATAAGGGCCTTAAGATTACGCTAGAAGATGAACGGAATGATAAAAAAGAAGAGTTTTGTTACAAAGGCGGGATTGCGGAATTTGTGACGTACTTAAACCGCGGTAAAACACCCCTTCACAAAACTCCCATCTACTTCACATCATCGCGGGATGACTATGAAGTTGAATTAGGGATGCAATGGACGGATTCGTACAACGAAGTTTTATCCGGGTATGCCAATAATATTGCGACACCGGAAGGGGGAACCCACATTTCGGGTTTTAAGACCGCGCTTTCCAAGGTAATTAATAAATATGGCCAAGATAACAATCTTTTAAAGAATACTTCGCTCACCGGTGATGATGTGCGGGAAGGATTAACCGCAATTGTTTCCGTGAAACTCGCCGAACCGCAATTTGAAGGCCAAACCAAATCCAAATTAGGCAATTCCGAGATTGAAGGGATTGTTTCTTCACTAGTGGGAGAAAGATTAAAACAGTACTTTGAAGAAAACCCAGAAGTTGACCGCATCGTGATTCGTAAATCGGTGGATGCGGCCGCGGCCCGCGAAGCGGCCCGCAGGGCCAAAGAATTAACGAGAAGAAAGACCGCCCTCGAATGGGGCGGATTACCCGGCAAAATGGCCGATTGCCAGATTAAAGATCCCACCCAATGTGAACTCTACATTGTGGAAGGGGACTCGGCGGGTGGTTCCGCCAAGCAAGGCCGTGATCGCAGTAATCAAGCGGTGCTGCCTCTGAAAGGAAAAATTCTTAATGTCGAGAAGGCCCGTTATGACAAGATGCTCGCGAATGCCGAAATCAAAATGCTCATTCAAGCGATGGGTACCGGGATTGGAAAAGATAATTTTGATCTAAGTAAACTGCGGTATCACAAAATTATTATTATGACCGATGCCGACGTGGATGGGGCGCATATTAGAACGCTAATGCTCACTCTCTTTTACCGGCAATTTCCGGAATTGGTGGAAAACGGCCATATTTATATCGCCCAACCTCCGCTCTATAAATATAAAAAAGGGCGGGTAGAAAAATATCTCAAGGATGATAAAGAACTAGAATCATTTTTAATTTCTAATTCTTTTCAAGGGTACAAGATCTTTGTGGATAACGAAGAACTCCCCTACGAAAAAGCAAAATTTTTGGTGAATAAGTTTAGAAATTACACTCGTGATTTAGATTCGTATGACATTCATTTTGATCACGCCTTACTTAAAAAGATCGTGCAAGATGAAAAAATCAATCGAGAAACCATCAAAAATCGAGCGCAACTCGCCAAAGAAGTGGCCGCCTTACAAGAGTATTTTGCCGCCCAAGAATCACTAACTCTTAAAAAATACGATTTTGAAATCTTGGATGATGTGAAGCACGAAGCAAATATGATTAAAGTGACGGTGCAGACAACGGCCCGCACGAAGCATTTTAAGTTAAATGCTTACTTTTTAGAATCGCCCGATTTTGCTGGCCTGGTGAACAGTTTTGATGGGGTGAAAAAGTATGTTAATGGCAAATTTAAATTAGTGAAAACCAGTGAAGATAAGAGCGAAGCACCTCAACAGAATCAAGAACAAGATCAGGATCAAGATGCGACGCCCAGTTCTTCTTTAGCGAAAAGTAAAGTCGGTACCAGCAAAGAATTTAATGGCCTCGAAGAATTTGCCAAGTTTGTGATCGAAGATGGTAAGGCCGGGGCGTACATTCAGCGCTACAAAGGGTTAGGGGAAATGAACCCCGAACAGCTCTGGGAAACCACCATGAATCCTCAAAATCGCGCTTTATTACAAGTTGAAATTGAGGACACCATTGAGGCCGATCAAATCTTTTCGATTTTAATGGGTGATTTAGTGGCACCCCGGAGAGAGTTTGTGGAAAACAATGCGCTTAATGTGCGTAACTTAGATATTTAATCAGGCGTTTAGATTAGTTGGTGGAAAAGTAGGAAAAATAAAAAAATTAAAAGCATAAACATAAATAGAATTTGAACGGCGACTCTCGCGGAAAACGGTATGAATATCGTATGATTTTCCTAAGGGTTGGCCCAAATAAGTGAATAGGTAAAGCTATGGCCGAAGGACAAGATACTCCCCAAACTCCGCCCCCTGCAGGGGACGTGACTAAGTTAGACATTCAAACCGAGATGAAGAATTGTTATCTCGATTATGCGATGTCGGTCATTGTGGGCCGTGCTTTACCGGATGTGCGCGATGGATTGAAGCCGGTGCATCGCCGTGCTTTATTTTCCATGCACAATTTAAAAAACTTTCATGATCGGCCTTTCCTCAAGTCGGCCAGAGTCGTGGGGGATGTTATTGGTAAGTACCATCCTCACGGGGATGCGGCGGTTTACGGCACGATTGTGCGTTTAGCGCAGGAATTTTCCATGCGCTATCCCTTGGTGAACGGCCAAGGAAATTTTGGTTCGATTGATGGCGATGGTGCGGCGGCCATGCGTTACACAGAAGTACGCATGAACAAGATGGCCGAAGAGATGCTGCAAGATCTGGATAAAGACACCATCGATTGGGCCCCCAATTATGATGAATCTTTAAAAGAACCCCGGGTCTTACCCACCCGCATTCCTAACCTACTCATTAATGGTTCCGCCGGGATTGCGGTGGGGATGGCGACCAATATTCCGCCGCATAATCTTTCCGAAGTGATGGCCGCATTGATGGCCTTATTAGAAAATCGTGAACTTTCGATTGATGAAATCATTAAATTAATTCCTGGCCCTGATTTTCCGACGGGGGGAATCATTCATGGGGTAGAAGGCATTCGGGCGGCCTATCATACCGGCCGCGGCGTGGTGCAAATGAGGGCCAAATACGAAATCGAACAAGTTAAAGATAAAGAACGTATCGTTATCACGGAAATCCCCTATCAAGTTAATAAAGCGAAATTAATTGAAGATATTGCCCACCTCGTTCATGAAAAAGTCATCACCGGGATTGCTGATCTGCGCGATGAATCCAACCGCTTAGGGATTAGGATTTGCATCGATTTGAAGCGCGGAGAAATGGGCCAAGTGGTGATGAATCAACTGCTGAAGCATACCCAGCTCCAATCATCGTTTGGGATTATTCTCCTCGCGATTGTTAATGGCGGCCCTAAGGTGATGAATCTAAAAGACATGCTGTTAGCGTTCTTAGATCATCGCCGGGAAGTGGTGATTCGCCGGACGGTATTTGAACTAAAGAAGGCCCAGGCCAGAGCGCATATTTTAGAAGGGTTAAAGACCGCAGTAGAGCATCTTGATCCCATCATCAATCTAATTAAAAAATCGGCCGGCCCTCAGGAAGCAAAAGCGGCGTTAACCAGTCAGTACAAATTAAGCGAAGCGCAAGCGCAAGCGATTTTAGATTTAAAACTTCAGCGTTTAACGGGCCTGGAAAGAGATAAGATCATTCAAGATTATAACGACACCATGAAAGAAATCGCCCGTCTTGAAGCGATCTTGCATGATGAATCGCTGGTTAGAAAAATTATTCGCGAAGAATTTCAAGAAATCTTAGATAATTATGGTGACGAACGGCGCACCCAGATTATTCCTGCCGAAAATGAAATTCGCATCACCGATCTCATTAAAGAAGAAGATGTAATCGTAACGATCACTCATCGTGGTTATATTAAGCGCATGGCCTTAGATACCTTTAGAACCCAGCGCCGCGGGGGCATGGGGGTGAAAGGCGGAGAAACCAATAAAGGTGATGCAGAAACCGAAGATTTCTACACCAATATCTTTATCGCCAACACCCATGCCACGATGTTGTTTTTCACGAACAAAGGCCAAGTTTACGCCCGCAAAGTCTATGAAATTCCGGAAGGCCAACGAACGAGCAAAGGCCGTAATATTGTTAATCTCGTGCAAATCCCTGCCGGCGAAGTCGTTAAAGAAATCATGGCGATTAAAGCAGAAGAATTTACCGAAGATCGTTATCTCCTCTTTGGGACGGAACGCGGCCTTGTCAAGAAAACCAGTCTTAGTGAATATCGCCGCCTAGGTACTACTGCTTTAAGGGCGATCAAGATTCAAGATGGTGATGCCTTGTTGGCCGTGCGTTTACTTAGTGGGGATAAAGATGTCTTTCTCTGTTCGAGTGCCGGTAAAGTCATTCGTTTTGCCGCGACCGAATGTCGTCCCTTAGGCCGGGTTTCTCAAGGGGTGCGGGGCATGGAGGTTGATGCCAGCGAAAAAGTGATCGGGATGGAAATTGTCGACGACAATGTGGCGATTTTATCTATTACCGCTAATGGTTACGGGAAGCGTACCATGGCCTCCCAATATCGCTCGCAATCGAGAGGCGGTAAAGGCATTATCACCATTAAGCAAACTGATCGCAATGGCGATATTGTGCAAATTAAACCCGTGGCCGAAAGTGATGATTTGATGATCATTACGGATAAAGGCCAAGTGATGCGGCTAAAAGTGGCGGAAGTTTCCATGCTGGGAAGAAATACCCAAGGAGTGCGGATTATTCGGCCGCGGGAAAATGAACGCGTGGTAGCGATCGAAAAGATTGTCGATCCTGCAGCGGCCAATAATTCATCTGCTTCGCCGATGCCCACAAATAGTGCCGATCCTACTTCCCCTACGACACCTCATAATTCATCGGATGATTCGTCCTCTAATGCTTGAGGCATACCTTGAAGAATATAGGGAGAAAATTTCATCAATCCTTAGCAAAGATGGGGTTAAGTATTCTTTTGCTACTTACCGCTTGTGATTTTACGCCCCGCCTTTACAAAGAAATCTTTACTGCCCAGCAATATATTCAGCAGCAAAATTACGCTTTGGCCTTAAAAAAGTATGAAGAGATTTTGACCCAGAATCCGCCAGTACTCGTAAAGATCAAAGTTTATTATCAGATGGGTGAATTATATTCTACTTATCTTGCTAACCACCGGGAAGGCCTGAATTACTTTAAGAAGATCAAAGAGATTACGGAAGATCCGTTATGGTTAGTTCAGGCGGAAGAAAAGATTGCGGAAATAAACTTTACCTATCTCAAAGACTTTGAACAGAGCATTCAAAGTTACACCACCTTGGCCAACTTTTTACCCAAGTTAAATAAGTTAGATTTTTATGAATTTCGGTTGGCCTTATCGCTGCAAGAAAACGGCCAATTTAAAGAGGCCAAGAAGTTACTGCAACAGATTGCTTACCGCCCAGGCCATGAATATCATGTCGCGGCCTTATATCAGCTAGGGTTACTATCTTTTGAAAACAAGCAATGGAAAGATGCCATTAAATACTGGAATGAATACAACCAACAAGAAACCCGTAAAGACAGCATTGTGGCCACCAAATTCTTAATGGCCAATGCCTATGAAACCATGGAAGATCTCGAAAAGGCCTATAACCTGTACTACTCTATCCTTGGGGAATATCCCAATCCTGAAGTAGTAAAGAATCGCCTTAATGCTATTTACAATCGCAAGGTGGCGCGGAAAAGATAAAATACTTAAATGGCGGCCGATAAGATCTGGGTAGATATGCTGTGCCACGTCTTGCGGCAGTCTCTAATTTTAAGAGTGTTATCCAGGCCATCCGTAGTTTGATTAATAACCGTTGCCTCAAAATTTTTGTAATACCTAGTTAACTCACTATCTTCCATGTCCTTGTAAGAAGGAAAGTCGCCCTTATAATTATTATGGTAATTGTAGCAATCGAAAATTATTGAACGATTTGGCTCACGTAAAATAATCGCACGTGCTCCATTGATGCCCGGACTGTTATTTGTTATTTGATGCAGGTAAAAGGGCCGCAGCGAAAGTACCGTTTTCCCAGGAAAGTCTCTTAGCGTATGGCCTTGAAGAGGATTGGCCGCATAAATATCATGAAACATCTCCCGCCAGATCAAGTTCTTGATTTCGTTAGTTAGGCCCAGGTTTTCTCCGGAAGTGGAAGTTAGATATCGTTCAAAATTGATGCCCTCATGGGAATTTAATGCGTGGGGATTATCTTCTCCCAGAAATACTTTTTTTGGCATAAAAACATGACGTGGATTTTGTTCACCGATATCCTCGCCACCATAACGAACAATATGAATTTGCACTTCATGTTGAGCATTTTTTTGGCCATCGTAACTTAGATAGAATTCTACTTCAGTTTCATTGATCGTCGTTTTGAAATGCTTAAATTCGATATAGTCACCTACTTCTTCATAAACCGGTTCGATTTGTGAAAAAAATTGCCCCGGGTCTTGATAGACGATTTGATAAATCTTGTAGGCAACACTTTCTCTTATGCTAAGTAGGTTTTTAGCTAATCTTTCCATGTCGGGATCTATATCATCTGAAGCCCATTCCGAAAATTTTTCAATCCATTCCTTCATTTTACTCCGTTCCCATAATCTCGTAAGTGTAAAATCTCTATTACGACTGCCCATTTTTATTTTTACAGGAAGATTGGAAAAATCTTTTTCTAGGTCACCATACAAGCCGCTTGGGGGAAGGGGGGATAAGGGTGATAAGGGTGATCTATGGAGCAAGTCGTTAATAAATTCGATCACTTTCGCCATTATATTTTTAAACGGCCTAATATTAAAATCTCGTTCTCGTTCTCGTGTTGAGAGTGATGACTTCAGCCCCAACAGATCATAACGCTTAAGAAAGGTCTGATTATCGTATTTCAACAATCGTTTAATTTGATAAGATAGTGATCCTGGTTGACCCTGATCATTTTTTAATTGCTCTTTTGTTATATCTTTTATTTTATCGTTTTCTGGCAGAATAATCTTGACCGACATTGCATCCGGCAAGGGGGTGGCATGGCGGGCAATATGGTTCAACAAATCACTAAACTTGACATCTTTGCCAGCATATACATCAAAATATCTTTTAATTTCTTCTGGAAATATCACATCCCCTCCTTTAATAACTTCCTCCTGAAGTTTAGTTAGAGGATCAATTATATTATCATTCGCTAAATCGCGGTCTGAAAGATATTGGGCGATAAATTTGTCAACCGATTCGTTTTCAATTTTATTTCTCCATTCTTGCTTGGCCATATCATGCGTAATGTGCGGATTGTCCTTTTTTAATTTTTGAAAGAAACGAATTTTTTCGAGGAGTAAAAATTTGATCAAAGTATCGGGATGATATGATAAATTTGGGTTCTTATTAAGGATACCATTGGCCAGTTGGTTAATATCATGTAGCGCGGTATCGTTTTCAATCAGTAACTTAATTTCAGAAGGAGTAGTTGGTTGAGTAGTTGTTGAATGAGGGATGGTCGGAGTATCTTGAGTGGTGTGATTGCCAATTGGTGGAATTTTAAATTGAGTAAAGGTATAAATTTTTTTTGCTTTAGGAGTGGCCAAATTATCGAGCATTTCCTTGATGTTTTTAGCTTGGAGATGCTGTTGCATCTTCTGATCTAAGGTGCTGGATCCTGGTGTAGTAAGGATCTGCTCGGCCGTATCGTTTAAATCTTTAAAGAGAGGTAGTGCTGCTTGCTCTTTTCCATAGCGATCAAGAAATTTATATACCTCAGAATCCTGATATGCTTGAGGTGTCTCATCCAGGGTGAGATCACTCCACAACGCATTAAAAGTATCCGTTGCTATATTTAAATCTGGAGATTTATTCGGGCCATTTTTAATTTGCTGAAAAATGCGAATTTTTTCTCGTAATAAAAATTCCAAGAGTCGCTGTTTTTCTTGTTCTGGGTATTGAAAATAGTCCGTCGGATGGTCGTGGTCATAGTTGATAAGACGGCATAATTCATTAATGATGGTACGGACGTAGCGGCTTTGAGGATTTGTGCAATATTCTAAGTCGTGCCAGAGACGTTCAGATTTTTCTCGAGCAGATGATTTTGAATTTACAATTTCCTTAATTGATTTAAAAACGTTTTTGTCAGTTGATGTTGAAGAATATCCATAGGCCTGGGATAAATTAGGTGTGAGAGAAAGAACACCCAGCAAAACCAAACATAAGATGCATCTTTGCCCAAAATGCCAATATGCTCTCACCATGGGTGCTCCAAATTTTCCCCAAATTTTCCAGTAAACCAGCTTTGGATATAGGTTCCGTAGATGATGCAACGAATAAGGCATTTTAATGTAATTCTGATGAAACACCAGGTTTTAGGGAGGAGTGGGTAATAATTACGAGGTCTTGGCCTGACTTAAGGAGGAGGTAACAATGTTCCACGATTTCGCACAAGGATTACTCGGTCTAACTATTTGATTTGGCATAGTAAGAGCGGGTGTATGGGGGGAAATTTGGCCTTCGGATGGCCGAGGCGGAGATGATGATTTTTGGGCAGTGTTGGGATAAGGCCGCCGGGAGGCCTGCTTAGCGAGAGGTGATAAGGGCATATTGTGTTGCTGGCGATAATAAGCGAGGGCCGGTTTAAGCACTTGGTCGTAGTAGGCCGTAACTTCATTGCTATTACGGTGATTGGGGAGTTGTTTAATTTGGCGAAGCCACGTGGTGTATTGTTCATGACGAGCAAAGGCGGTGGTAATAATGCGAAAAACCCCATCATTAAGGCCAATGAAGCGGGTGCCACTGACAGAAAATTGGGCCTCGGTACGATAAGGGGCCATCCGATAGGCCTGTGGATTAAAGTGATCTAATAAGTGTTCAGCACTGGCCAAACGCTGATCTTTGCCCAGTTCTCCTTGTTGAAAAATTTTGCCGGCCATAAAACGTTTTAAACGATATCCCAGATCAATGGCATCCTGTTGAGTAAAGGTCTCTTGCGCGGGATAACGCTCATCAGGATGGGCCAAAGCAACGTTTGGGACGGTGCTATCTGCTAAACGGGCCGCCAGATTTAAGGCAAAATGATCGGAATTATAAAAAATCTTATGAGGTAATACTAAGGCATGAAAATTTTTTTCGGTGCTGTGATAAGAGGATCCATAGCGCACTAAGTGAATACTGGTTTGGCCGGAGGGTAAGGCGGTAAGATAAAATTCTAGGGCCTGATCTTGGATCATCGTTTTAAAGTGGCGAATAATCATAAATTGTTCACCATTATCTGGATAAGTGAAATCTTCTAAGACGGGATCAATTTGGGCCCAAGCGTGGTTAATATTTTCCTGCGTAAAAATCTGATCTAATGTAAAACGCACTTTGTTTAAAAATGCTCGGCCTGCGGCAGGATCTTTAAAATGCCAATTCCGCAAATCTTTATGCTGTTTTAGCTTTTGGAGAATGAACGGCAACTTGGCGTCTTCCGTTTGCCAAATTTTTTGTTGCATCTCCTGACAGAGGTGGAGGTAGTAGGTAGGATTCGTAGAAAAGGTTTCTTTGGAGATGGCAAGGCCATAATGTTGTATGATCTGCTCAGGATCGTTATGAAAAGCGAGATCTAGTTGCTCCAGGAAAGTCTTAAATGCGGGATGAACGAAGAGCGGTTTAAGCGTCAAAAGATCTTGGCCGTTGCCTTTAAATTCGAGCTGAAAATGGTTCGTTTTATATTTAAATTGCCGTGGTTCAATTATTTGGTAAGGTGCCCCGGAAGAGTAGGCGTCCGTGGTTAAGGTTTCTTCATAAGTGGCCGGCACGGGAATAAAACTTTCCGCGGCCATGAGAGAAAGGACCGGCCCTAAAAGGCAGACACAGAATAGAAGACACCGCTTTGGCATAAAAACCCACACTAAATCAATTGGTTGACGCATTATGCCTTAAATGTGACGAAGTGCAATATATGGCCGTTTAGGTGGAAAGATTTATAGGGTTTTTATATAGGCCGTGGATTTCAGAGGGCCTTAAAGACTTGGGCCGCGATCTTTTGCCAGAATACGGGGCATGATGTGGAGGCCGTTGTTTTGTTCATCCTTGCGGGGTGCTTGTTTGCTGGCGTGAGACAAACAAAGACGCATTTTTGGCGTCGGGGATCGGCCGGCCAAAGAAACAATCGCCAAAATTAATTAGCTTTTGTCACCGCTTAAGATGATTTTAAGCCAACAAAGACTTTAAAAACTTGCCGGTTGGGGAATTGGCCACTTGGGCCACTTCTTGGGGGGTACCACATGCCATAATTTTACCTCCCTGATCTCCTCCCCCAGGGCCAAGATCGATCAGATAGTCGGCACTTTTAAGTACATCAAGATTATGTTCAATGACGATGATGGAATGGCCGGCCGCCTTTAATTTAGTAAAAGCATTCAAGAGGAGTTCAATATCCGCAAAATGTAAACCAGTGGTAGGTTCATCGAGGACATAGAGATAATGGCCTAATGCCATCTTGCCTAATTCCGCGGCCAAGCGCACCCGTTGGGCCTCTCCCCCGGAAAGCGTAGTGGCCGATTGGCCTAAGGTTAAATGGCCAAGGCCAATATCGAGCATGGTTTGGAGCATGGTTTTTAAGCGAGGGTGATGCTGAAAAAATTCTACCGCCTCTTTAATGGTGAGATCTAAGATTTGGGCGACATTCTTTCCCCGATAGAGCACGGAGAGCGTTTCCGGATTAAAGCGGGTACCATGACATTCGGGGCAGGTGATTTCTAAATCCGGCATAAAATGCAAGGCCACCTTATTTACCCCATGGCCTTGGCAAGTCGGGCAGCGCCCGGCCGGCAGGTTAAAACTAAATCTTCCGGCATCATAACCTTTAATTTGGGCCTGAGGGGTGGCGGCCAGCAAGGCACGAATTTCATTAAAGATGCCGGTATAAGTGGCAGGATTAGAATGCGCACTTCTGCCCAGTGGAGATTGATCTAAAAAGCGAATGCCATCTAATGCTTCATCTGTATGCAATTCCGCCAGTCCTTTTAAAGTAGGCCGCCGAGCGAGATGGGCACGTAATGTAGGTAATAACACATCATAAATTAAGGTTGATTTGCCTGAACCACTCGGCCCAGCAATACACACCAATCGATGCCACGGAATTTTGACCGCGACATTCTTTAAATTATGACAGCAAACCTTTTTTAAACTAAGCCAGGTTTTGGCGGACGGTGCGGGTGGTGGTAGGGTTATTTGTTTTTCTCCCACCAAATAACGGCCGGTTAAAGAATGCGGGTTAGCTTTAATTTCCGCGAGAGTTCCCGCGGCCATCACTTCCCCACCCTGGGTTCCGGCCCCTGGGCCTAAATCAATGAGGTAATCAGCGTGCTGCATGACCGCCGCATCATGTTCTACGACAATTACCGTATTACCTTGATCTTTGAGATCAAGCATCGCTTTAATTAGGCGATGCATATCTTGGGCATGTAACCCAATACTCGGTTCGTCCAGCACGTAGAGCACCCCCGATAATCCCGCTCCCATCTGGGTGGCCAAGCGAATGCGTTGCATCTCTCCCCCGGAGAGAGAATCGGCAGTGCGATTAAGTTGAAGATAGGGCAGGCCAACTTCGGCCAAAAAATGTAAGC
>JAEEGL013953584.1_pt1 | contig 14824 bp, 10 predicted proteins | sample 9134231 | NCBI WGS metagenome assembly JAEEGL01 (sample SAMN16246548, study PRJNA631951) | gut metagenome | biome: gut microbiome; feature: rumen; material: fiber-attached | host: Bos | place: Iran: Karaj | collected 2018-10 | reverse complement strand
TAATTTGCACTTCTGATAAAGCCGTATCCGTCTGAAAGCACCTCTAAAATACCCTCGCAGGTAGTAGCATCATCAAAATGAGGCGGTACCTTGGAGACAAATTCCTCGGGAGCAGGTCTTTCTGCTACCGGTCTCTCCGCGCTCGCCCTCTCAGGCGCAGGTCTTTCTGCTATAGGTCTCTCTACATTCTGCCTCTCTACCGCAGACTTCTCTGCTACATGTCTCTCAACAGCCGGCATGTCCGGTATCGGACTTGCCTGAGGTTCCTCCGGAACAGGATTTTTCCTGGGACGTCCCCTTTTGGGTGCGGGCTTTGGCTCATCAACAGATGCAGCAGTCTCAGGTGCCGGAGTAACCTCACTGCCAGCTTCCTTTTTATCAAGTTCGAGCATTGCCTCTATTACTTCTTCTTTTTTCATACGTCCGGTATTTTTGATACCGCGACTCTTTGCAAGATCCTTAAGAACGAGTACATGAAGGGTCTCGTACTTAGCTCTCATATCTGACATATATCTTTCTCTCCTGATAAAACTTTTACTCTACTGCACCGATCTCCTCGAGCCACTCCTCATAGGTGCTGTCATATGAGTGAGCCTTGGAAGAGTTCTTCTGATTCTGAAGGACTGCTGCCCTGGACTTATTGACCGGCATAACGGTTCCTGCACCTCCGATGCAGCCTCCCGGACAAGCCATACCCTCCAGAAGGTAACCGTCGTACTTGCCGGCCTTGGCCATTAGCATCATCTTGCGGCAGTTATCAAGTCCCTCGGCCCTCTCGATATGAACATCTCTTTCCGGATATCTTTCCTGGATAACATTGGCAACAGCCTCAGCAACTCCGCCACTGATGGCAAAGGCACGTCCGTCTCCGGAAGCACCGTGCATGGTGTTATGATTTTCAAAATCCTTGAAGTCGATATCTCTTGCCTCGAACATACCCATGACTTCTTCAAAGGTAAGAACGAAATCAACATCACTTCTGATAGTACGTCTGGAAGCCTCCAGCTTCTTAGCGGCACAAGGTCCGATAAAGGCAACCTTGCATCCCGGATGCTTTTTCTTGATAAGACGGCCTGTAAGTACCATGGGTGTAAGGGCCATGGAGATACTCTCTGCCTGCTCGGGAAATTCCTTTTTGGCCATAACCGACCATGCCGGGCAGCAGGATGTACCCATGAAGGGTAGCTTTTCCGGAACCTCGTTGATAAAGTCCTCAGCCTCCTGAAGTGTACAAAGATCTGCACCGATGGCAACCTCGATGGCATCCTCAAATCCCAAAGCCTTGAAAGCAGCTCTCATCTTATCGAGTGTCAGATCCGGTCCGAACTGACCTACTATAGCAGGAGCGATAGCTGCATATACGGGAACATCAGACTTTATAGCCTGGATGGTCTGGAAGATCTGTGCTTTGTCTGCAATAGCACCGAAAGGACAATTGGCAAGACACATTCCGCAGCTGACACACTTCTCCTGATCTATCTCCGCTCTTCCGTACTCATCGGAAGAGATTGCCTTCATACCGCAGTGTACTGCGCAGGGACGCTTAAGTTTGATGATAGCTCCGTAAGGGCAGACATCTGCGCATCTTCCGCACTTGATGCATTTTTCCTGATCGATAACGGACTTGCCATTGATCGTAGTAATAGCATCCTTGGGGCAAACCTCCTGGCAGGGCTGTGCCAGACATCCCTGGCACTGGTCGGAAACCACTACCTGATTATCAGGACATGCATGACATGCGAACTTTATAATATTGATAAGGGGCGGCTGATAGTATTTCTCAGGCTTGATACACTCCTCTGCTCCCGTAGATACCGGTGCATGCTCGGAAACCGTGCGGAGATTGAGTCCCATAGCAAGACGCATCCTCTCCTTAACGATAGCCCTCTCAAGAAATACACTCTCTCTGTAAGTGGAGATCTCACCCGGGATAATACGGTATGGGATCAGCTCCATCTCTGACAGATCACCATCCTTGTAGTTGTATGAAAGTCTTGCAACCTCCTCAAATACACGTTTACGAATGTCATTGACTGAAGTATAGATTCCTCGTACGCTCATTTTTACCTCTCATTCTGGCCTTTTAACCACTGCTTGTTTTCGTACATTGCTTTGTCTGCACGATTGAATACATCCTCAACGGTCGAATCCGCTTGTCCGAAAATTGACATACCGCCGGCTATCACAACTTCGCCGCTGGTACAATTTCGGACACTAACATCAACCATTCGTTTCATCATATCATCAATATGGGCCAACAGATCTCCCATAAGGATAACCGCAAATTCATCTCCGCCTACACGGAAAACTCTTCCGCCTTCAAATACCTCCGAAATGGTATTATATGCGCTGATGATAAGCTCATCTCCTGCCTTGTGTCCAAGTGTATCATTAACCTGCTTGAGTCCGTTGACATCACAGACTACTATGGCAAATGCAGGACTCTCTCCCCTGCTGATGCCTTCATTGAGCTGACTTTCAAGATCGAAATACGCATGCTTATTGTAGGCACCTGTCATTGCATCAAGGTTAGCCTTGGCCTCGGCAGACGCAAGATTGGCCGCATACTCCTGGTTCATCTTTTCCTGGACATCGATATCGCTGACACCCACAAGAATCTGGGGGCCGTCCTTTTCCTCAATAAGGGCTGCCTTAAGGCGAACATAGATAGGTTCACCATCGATCACCAGCCTGTACTTGATGGTAAAGAGACCATTACGCTCAATGGTTTCGAGAATGTTTTCTTTGGTAAGAAGGGGTACGCAGTGTTCTTTGTCCTCCTCGTAGATCACCCGCTCGGTTTCGATCCTCGTCTTTTCAAAGAAGTCATCCCCTTCCTTGGGAAGAGACAGACTATCGTAATCAGCAGTTGCGGAAAACTCAACAAAGTGATCGGTCTCGGGATCTACAGTATAGATACAGATATACCTACCGGAAAGAGCTGCGATCCTCTCGTAGGTGATCTGTTCCTGCTTCATCCGCTCTGCAGCTTCCTTTTCTCTGGTCTGGGCATCAACATCCGAAACTCCGATAATGATATGCTCATCATCATTTTCAAGACGAACAGCCTTAAGATTCATGTAAAGCGGGCGGCCGTCCAGGATCATCCTGTATGTGATAAGGAACCTGCCATCCTTCTCAAGGGCAGCCAGGATCTTGTCCTTGGTAAATGCGGAAACAAATCTCTCCCTATCCTCCTCAAATATGATCTCCTGAGCATTGCGGAGACTGAGGTTGAAGAAATCATCACCCTCACGCGTAAGTTCTACATCCAGCTGACCATTGGAGGATCCGTATTCCGTGTAAGTATCATCATTGATATCTACGTAATACAGGTAGTTGTAATCTGAAGAAAGGGCCATAGCAATATTGGAGTACGTAATACTATCACTCATGGCCTGCTTGTACGCATCTCTTGTCTTAGCATTTTCCTTTTTGGCCATAACCAACTCGGAAATATCGATACTCATTCCAAGGAGACAATCACGTCCGTTTTCATCCTTGAATTTAAGCTTGGTGGTCTGGAAGAACCTGTCATTGCCTCCGGCATCCACTACATCATCTCTGAAGATATATGGCTCTTCCATGGAAGCAGCCTTTTTATCTATCTCAAGGAAATGGTTTGCAGTGTCGCTTTCAAACAGTTCCTCATCCGTGTGACCGACGATATCGGAAACACTTCTTTTGCCGGCAAACTCCACAAACATCTGGTTGCAGGCCATGTATCTGCCCGTCTCTATCTCCTTGGAAAAAGTCATGGCCGGCATATGTGTCAGCAGTGAAGAAATAGATCCGGTCAACTCTGCGATCTTTTCGGCAGCCTGTGCCCTCCTTGCGAGGGTTTCGTTTTCCTTTTTAAGGCTCTGGCTTTCAACCACCATCTCCTCATGCAGAGCTATAGGCTTGATCATGATCTTGCCTGTAAGGAAAAGGCTGATAGCCCCCAAAAGGACTGCAAGGATCACAATCGTCAAAAAGGTATTGATCATAAGCCTGTTGAGCTGCTTTGCGATCATTGCCGTAGAAATATCTACTCCCACATAGGCTATCACTCGACGGGATCTGTTGAAGATAGGCTCCGCACTACCGACAATATCTCCGTAGATCTCATTGTTGATGACACTTGGAACAAGGCTCATATTGGGGTGTTCCAAAGCCCTGAGATCCTCTCCCTTAAGTTCATCAAAGGATCCCGGATTACAAACATTATCATCTCCTGCATCCGCAAGATATACAACGCATTTTGTCTCTCTGTCTATAAAACAAAGATAAAAACAATCCACATCGGAAACTTCCATCAGCTTGTACAGTGCAGAATACAGAGATCTGAACTCATCTGTTCTCTTCAGGGGTTCAAACTGACTGATGTATTCATTGTACTTTTGCGTCCCCATGTAGTAATTGCTGACTTTATTGTCTGCAGCCTTGTAAGCTTCCTGTACCATGGTCTTAAAGGATTCAAGGGTATCTATATCGAGGTTGATGGCCACGATATCAGCAAACTCCCTTGCCTTTTTTTGAAGTTGTTCATCCTGCACACTTCTTATAGTCGCCAAAAAATACATGATGGCACCGGTACTGATAAGCACAACCGTCACAACTATGAGAAGCAGCGTCTTTTTGTAAATAGACTGAACCATACTTACATCCTTATCTGAATCAGTGATCCGGTGTCTCCTTAAATACCTCTGCAAGCGAAGAAACCAGATACTCCCTGTCTACCGGTTTTGGAATAAAGCCATTCATTCCGGATTCAAACGCCTTTTCCTTGTCCTCGTCAAATACATTGGCTGTCATGGCAAAGATAGGTACCGCCGAATTAATGGGATCCGGAAGTTCACGAATAGCTCTTGCTGTATCAAATCCATTGAGTTTAGGCATCTGAATATCCATAAGCACAACATCATAGTGTCCGGGAAGTGCGGATTGAAGGATAAACAAAGCCTCCTCACCGTCTCTGGCCTCTTCGGTCTCCATCCCATACATCTCCATCATGGCAACAACTATCTGTCTGTTGATCATGATATCATCAACAATAAGTGCCCTTCTTCCGTCTAATAGCGCAAGTTTATCTCCTATGCCTGCAACAACTTCGGACTCGGAAATATCAAATTCCATAGTAACGTAAATCTGATTTCCGCTTTCCGCATCGGACTTGATCTCAATATGTCCTCCCATGATATTAAGGATCATTTTGGTCACCGACAGACCAAAACTGAGACCATGAGCATCTGATACGGTATCACGATCATCAACAGCTTCGGGATCTGTGACCTTCTTTATGAGATCGTAAGGGATCAAAGTCCCGTTGTCCTTGATCACAAACTCATACAGGCCTCTTCCCTCTTTAGTACGCTCAAGCTGCATAACACCAAGGGTAACGCTGCCTTTGTCGCTGCATCTTCTGATAGCACTCGTAACAAGGTACAACAGCACATGTTTGAGACGGTTTCTGTCACATAATATATCCGGATCGTCCATGGGATTGATATCCGTATTAAAATCAAGCTGTCTGGCATCTGCGTCACCCGAAGCCAGAGTTTTGATATGTCTTATAAACTCCGGGAGATCAACCGTTTCTTCATGAAGCTCAAGCTGACCGTTTTCTATCCTGCTCATCTCCAGAACATCATTGATAAGGGACAACAGATGGGTGCCCGAGATCCTGATCTTTTCCAGATACTCCGACATCTTTTTACTGTCATCTTTATCAAGAAGAGCCAGATCCGTGAAGCCTACAATGGCATTAAGAGGAGTTCGTATATCATGTGACATATTGGAAAGAAGGGTATTGCGCATGTAGCTCCTCTCCTCTTCCTTGGCAATCTTTCTATCCATCTCGCTGTTGCGATGGAGCATGATCGAAAACAATTCGAAAAGGATAATGAGAGCAATAACAACCACCAAGGTCCTGATCAGGTTGTTGGTAGTAAGGATAGCCTCTACTTCCCTTGAATCCACGGCAGTTTGTAAATCTTCCTGCATCCTGTCATGTGTCCACATATTGGTGGCATAAAAGAGCAGGAAAAACATGAGCAGCCAGGTGAGCATAGACTTACCAAGCCTGTTATTTTTATCAAGCTGTAAAACAAATCTGTAACAGATAAGACCTGACAAAGCCCATAAAGCCAGGATCAGATAATCCTCTGTCGTAAGTAAACTGCCGGCCGCCGATCCGGGTATGATAAAGATCACAAATATGGCAATAGATAAAAAGGTCCCGAGAATACCGCAAACCTTAAACCTGATATTGTCCTCTGCCTTTAAAAATGTACCCAAAGAAATATATCCATACACGATACAAATGGCAATAGTCGAAACATTAAGTGCCCAGCCAACGATATTCATACCGAGAAAAAGTATCGGTATAGAAATAAAAACGATAAGATGAATGGCTGCATAGGGAATACCTTGTTTGTTGACCTTGGTAAAAGCCACTGGTGTAAGCTGATCATCCGCCATAGTCCTGATAGTACGTGATGCTGCCAACATCAATCCCAAAACCGAGGAAAAAAGTGTGCAAAACATGGCAATAAAAAGCAATCCTATTCCCTCATCACCCATGATATTGTGGACACTGTAATACACCGGTATCTCCGCAAAGCAATGTACGGAACCGGACATGATCATATAATCCTCCCAGTTTCTAAAACCATCCGGTGGGCAGGTGTTAATGATAATAGTAAGCATTATGCAGACCATAGTCGCAACAATTATTGCGCAGCCCGCAGCAATAAATACTCTGTTGAGCTTGATCTTGCCGGTTACATCTACATGAGAAACTGCCTCAAATCCCACAAAGATCCAGGGTGCCATAACTGCTATGGACATTATCTGCGCACCGTGGGACATAGTGGTAGTGGACGAAAATGCCGGCGTAAAAAGCGTCCCAAGATCCGTTTTCGACATAACGATACAAAAGATAACTACAATGCTGAGCAGCACCGCCATAGACAGAAACGTAATGATCTTGAAGGTGGTCTTGTTACCTCTGAAAACAATAAAGGCCGCCAAAAGCAAAAAGATGATGGATATCAATATATCACCGGGATAAACATCGAAACCCACCACGCTGTAATGGACACTGTATAAAAAACTATCCTCAAACAAAAAGCGCGCCAGAAACGAAACAGAAATAAGATTAGCCCAAAAAACGCAAAGATATGCTAAAAGAAGGGCCCATGCCGAAAAAAAAGCATGATCCATATCAAAGGCATTTTTCACCAGAAGGTATGAATTACCCGCTTCCGGAAAGGCTCTGGATAAACCTATGTAATTGACACAGATAAGCTGTGCTATGACAGAAGCGATGACAATTCCGACAATAACCCCCAAAACGCCTGCTCTGGGAATATACATGGTTCCTGGCGTAACAAAATTACTCCATCCGATTATACAACCAAAAGCCATGGAAAATGCTGCCAAATACGCAATCCGGTTATTAATACTATCGTTTTCCATATATGTAACTTCACCCTCTAATCGGAAAATGGTGCGACCGGCACCGCAAGATCTTTGACGTTATACAGATACAATTATAAAACAAATACGTATTGTTGTAAAGTACGGTAATTAGTGGATTCCTTTGTAGAATTAGACCAAAAACTGTGTTATACTGTTTAGCGTTGCACGTTTAAAAAAGTGTGATCCGGAAGGAGGACCATCATGACAAATGACGAGATAGCGATCCAGAAGCACAGGGAATGGAACGGCAAGATCGATACCACTCCCAAGTCAAAGGTAGATTCCAGAGAAGCCCTGGCAATAGCCTACACCCCGGGCGTTGCAGCTCCCTGCCGTATCATCGCCGAAGACACTTCCGAAGCATATACATATACCTGGAAAGCCAATACCATTGCGGTTGTATCCGACGGCAGTGCTGTTCTCGGACTCGGAAATATCGGTCCCGAGGCTGCTCTTCCCGTAATGGAAGGAAAAGCTGTTCTTTTCAAGGAGTTTGGCGATGTCAATGCAGTTCCTATTGTACTGGGTACCCAGGACACTGAGGAGATCATAGCTGCCGTTAAGGCCATTGCTCCCGGCTTCGGCGGTATCAACTTAGAGGATATCTCCGCTCCCCGTTGCTTTGAGATTGAAAAGAGGCTGGATGAGGAGCTTTCTATCCCGGTTTTTCATGATGACCAGCACGGTACAGCCATAGTTGTCCTTGCAGCCTGTATCAATGCCCTGAGGCTTACGGGCCGTGACAAAGGTCAGTGCCGTATCGTTGTCAACGGCGCAGGCTCAGCCGGTATCGCCATCACAAGACTACTGCTCCGCTACGGCTTTGCCGATATCGTTCTTTGCGACAGCAAGGGCGTTATTTCCAAGGGACGTGATGATCTGAATTCCGCTAAGCAGGATATCCTCACCGTTACCAATAAGTCCGATATCAGAGGTACCCTTGCTGACGCAATGAAGGGTGCTGACATCTTTGTTGGCGTTTCCGCTCCCGGCGTTGTCACAGAGGAGATGGTCCGTTCCATGAATCCGGATCCCATCATCTTTGCTATGGCTAATCCCGTTCCCGAGATCATGCCCGACCTTGCCAAGGCTGCCGGTGCTCGCATCGTAGGTACAGGCCGAAGCGATTTCCCGAATCAGATCAACAATGTGGTAGCCTTCCCAGGCATCTTTAAGGGAGCTCTCGAAGGCCGTGCCAGATCTATTACCGAAAGCATGAAGCTGGCAGCCGCAGAGGCTATCGCTTCTCTCGTTCCCGATGATAAACTTAATGAGGAGTTTATCATGCCCGAGCCCTTCGATCCCCGTGTTGGCCGCACCGTTGCCGACGCCGTAAAGGAGCACATTAATGGCTGAAGTTGACCTTATATACAAGATCACCATCCTCAATCTGCTGGCCAAAGCAGACTATCCTCTTACCGCTCAGCAGATAACGGATTTTCTTGTGGATAACAAGTATACCGACTACTTCACGGTACATAAAAACCTGGGAGAACTCCTGGCAGATAATATGATCGAGTCCTCTACTTCCGATGCGGAGTCATATACCATCAGTCCCGAGGGCGCCAACACCCTCCATCTTCTCTCTGATCGTATTACACCTGCTATCGAGGAAGATACCAAGCAGTACTTCAAGAACCGCGGCATGAACATGAAGCGTGACAACTCACTGTATGCAACCTATGACGGCGTTATAACCGGCGGGTACGAAGTCAGACTTAGGATGAGCGAGGACGAGCGCAATATCATGGACCTTGCCCTACATGTTATATCAAGAGATCAGGCCGAAGCCATATGTATGAACTGGCGTGTTAAGTATGACGAAGTCTATGAACTTTTAATGGATAAACTGATGTGATAGACATAAGGAAACACTGATCAAATCAATGTTTTCCCAATTGATAAGGATGTTAAAAGAACCGAATGCTAAATGCATCCGGTTCTTTTTGAATCAACTATTTGAAAGCTCGCAGAGTTCCTTAAGCATCTTGGGAAGCTCGGTATCCATATTCTCGTCTGAGAACTGGCAGGTACCAACCTTCTCGTGGCCGCCTCCGTTGTACTTGAGCATCAGGTGTCCGACATTGACCGTGCTGGTCTTGTTGAGGATGCTGTATCCTACTGCAGCAGAGCATCCGTGACCGCCACGTCCTGTAACGATCCATGCGGAAATATTCTGATCCGGATACATGCTGTAGATCATAAACCGGTTACCGGTATAGATGGGATCAACACCACGAAGATCGGAAATGATAACATTGCCCTCTGTACGTGTATGAGCCTGAACCATCTCCTTGAACTTGGCTGTCTGCTCCTCATAAACCTCAATACGCTCTCTCACGTCGGGCATTGCAAGGATCTCCTCTGTTGACTTATCCCTGCAGGCTACCATAAGCTTTTCCATAAGCTGATAGTTGGAAACCGTAAACTGTCTCCAGCGACCAAGACCGGTACGGGGATCCATAAGGAATCCTACCAGGATCCAACCTGTAGGATTCATGATCTCATCATAGGTAAGATTACCTGAATCAACCTTATCCACTGCCTCCATCATGTCATCAAAATTAGGGAAGGTCTCCTTGCCGCCATAATACTCATAAATGATCCTTGCGCAGGAAGGTGTCACACGACTCTCGCCCTTGTACTTGCCTTCGAGCTGATTTCTCTCAAACTCACTTGAGTGATGATCGAACCAAAGACCACAGCCCTCAACATAAGGAACATTGGCAAGACAGTCATTTTCATTGATCTCTACAAGACCGTCCTGAAGATCCTTGGGGTGTGCAAACTGCCAATGGTCTACCACTCCGGCTGCAAGAAGAAGCGCGCCGCATGCAAGTCCGTCAAAGTCTGATCGGGTAACTAATCTCATTGCCATCTCTAATTCTCCTCCTTAGAATTATTGATATAATTAACAAGTCCCTCTGAGTCGATTATCTTTTGCATAAAGGGCGGGAATGCCTGCCCCTGATACTTCTGTCCTGTTGTAATGTCCGAAATGATACCTGTATCGAAGTCGATCTCAACCTCGTCTCCCTCGCTTATTCCTGCAGATGCCTCCGGACACTCTACGATGGGAAGTCCGATATTGATGGCATTACGGTAAAAGATCCTGGCAAAGGTCTCCGCTATAACGCAGGAAACACCGGCTGCCTTGATGGATATGGGAGCATGCTCTCTTGATGAACCGCATCCGAAATTCTTTTTCGCAACTATGATATCTCCCTTTTGTACCCTACCGGCAAATGAAGCGTCAATATCCTCCATGCAGTGAGTAGCCAGCTCCGCAGGATCCGAAGAATTCAGATATCTGGCAGGTATGATAACATCGGTATCTATATTGTCTCCAAAAGTATGTACTTTTCCTCTCGCTGCTTTCATTATCTCTCCTTAATGTCCGAAACCGTACCTATGATAAACCTCTGTTAGTAGTCTGTTTTCGTACTCAGATGTCTCTGGGATCTGTGATCTTTCCTGTAAGTGCGCTGGCTGCAGCAACTGCAGGTGAAGCAAGATATATCTCGGAATCTGTAGCACCCATCCTGCCGATGAAATTACGGTTGGTGGTGGATACGCACTTTTCACCTGATGCAAGGATTCCCATATAACCACCCAGACAAGGTCCGCAGGTAGGAGTGGAAACCACTGCTCCGGCCTCAACAAAAGTACGGAGATATCCGGCCTCCATAGCCTCCAAATAGATCTTCTGGGTAGCAGGGATAACAATGACACGAAGTCCCTTTTTAACATGCTTTCCCGCAAGGATCTCTGCTGCGATACGAAGGTCCGAAATACGACCATTGGTGCAGGATCCGATAACAACCTGATCGATCTCGATCTCGGAAGACTCTCTCGCCGTCTTGGTATTCTCAGGAAGATGAGGATGTGAAACCGTAGGCTCCAGTGCTGAAAGATCTATTGTATACTCTGCAACATACTCTGCATCGGGATCTGCTGTATACTCCTTGCCCGGTCTCTGTCCGTGCTCCTTAAGGTACTCCCTGGTCAGATCATCTACAGGGAAGATACCATTTTTACCGCCGGCCTCGATAGCCATATTGGCAATAGTGAAACGGTCATCCATTGAAAGCTCGGCAATTCCGTCCCCAACAAATTCCATTGACTGATAAAGGGCACCGTCCACACCGATCATTCCGATGATGTGAAGGATCACATCCTTGCCACTGATATGTGAAGGCTTTTTGCCTGTAATATTAAACTTGATGGCTGAAGGAACCTTGAACCAGGCCTTGCCGGTAGCCATACCGGCCGCCATATCCGTAGAACCTACGCCGGTTGAAAAAGCACCGAGAGCACCGTAGGTACAAGTATGTGAATCCGCACCGATAACAACGTCTCCGGCTACAACAAGTCCCTTTTCCGGAAGGAGCGCATGCTCTATTCCCATCTCACCAACATCAAAGAAATTGGTAATGCAGTTCTTGCAGGCGAACTGACGGACTTCCTTAACATGCTCCGCACTTTTGATGTCCTTGTTGGGAACAAAGTGATCCATGACCAGTGCGATCTTATCCTTATCGAAAACACCGTCGGTATTCATCTTGTCTATTTCATGAATAGCCACAGGAGATGTAATATCATTACCTAAAACAAGATCCAGCCTAGCCTCGATCAGGTCCCCCGCTGCTACCGAAGAAACCCCCGCATGGTCTGCCAGGATCTTTTGTGTCATTGTCATTGCCATCTTAAGTATCCTCCCAGTTGTCTAATTGTCATGACGGAAACGCATCTTTCCGTCCTCCTTATCCTCAGGCTTCATAACGGCATATCCTCTGCCCTTACCGGACTGCTCGCGGCTGCACTTGGCACAGATATTGCCAAAATCAATAGGTTTGCCACATAGGGCACATCGCTTATCCTCTGCAAGAACACCGTCGCCCAGGTCCTTATACTCTATCCTGCCATCACGTATCCATGCCTTGACTCTGGAAACGGGTATATCAAAGTGAGCCGCTACACCGAACTCATTAACATCATTTTCACGGATGTAGTTTCTGACAGCATCAAAAAGCTCCATCTCCTCTCTGACATCAGCAGCAAGGGCAGACGGGGCTATATGCTCGGAACGCTCCTTGGACTGGGTGTCCCGATCATAAACAACCTTATGAGCCTCAAAGCGGTTACTTTCAAAACGTTCTCTTCCCATGGCTACTACTATACTATTTTTCCTGCGAAAATACAAGATATTGTGTCGAATATTTAATGTCTCACCAAGTATTTCTCACATCACTTAAGGAAACGCTGATCCGAATCGATTTTCCTTAATTCTGCTGAGAAAAAAGCCACTTCCAACACACTTTATTGACCCCCACCGGAACCCACGTACAATGGGGATTGATGCCGAAGGTATTTTTCATCCAACCCCGGGGATACTCTGTATATCTCACATGCTCTCCCATCCTTGGCTCCAACAGCCTGAAGATCGGTCTTGATCCCAGATAGGTGCCCTCAATGGGAATGAAAGATCTGTCGCCACAAGGCACTATTGTATCGTCCTCAGCATGAAAAAGCCACATAGGTGTATAGGTCAGCTTGTCCATACCCTTGCCAATGGTGGCTCCGCAGATGATGATAGCTCCAGCAAAGGAATTGGGGTACTGCTTGATAAACTCCAGCGCTCCTATCCCTCCTGCACTATATCCATACATGTAAACCCTGCTTTCATCTATGTCCGTATTCATACTCAAGATCTCTTCTATAAGGGACATAAGATGCTGTGCCATACCCGGTCCTGCCCAATGCATGTGCTTTCTGTACTGGGGTGCAAGGATGTAGCAGGGATTCTCCCTCTGCCACTCATCCTTTGCAAGGCAGGTCCCAATGTCATGCATATCAAGTTGTTTTCTGTTATCCTGCCCAACCGCATCCGCACCGTGAAGGTACAGTACCAGGGGATATCGTTTGCTATCGCCTGTCTTTTTTGGTGTAAACAACCTGTACGGCAGATCCCGGCCGCCATACACATGCTCTCCAAATGTAAACTTTGCACAAAGCGAAGCGTTATCTGAGCTTGCGGTGTCCCAATCTTCGGGTATTCGCATTTTCTTCTCCTGAATTTGAATAATATGAATATGTGGTTGATACGCCCGGCCATATGCCATCACGCATGCTATCGTAGCTCGCTTAGATCCTCGGGTCAGACCTTGACATATACATAATACAGTCGGCACCCTCGTCAAAGCTTCATCCAGGCGCTTTCCTCGTGAAGTTGCCATCCGTGGCAACTTCTGCCTCGCAGGTAGGTCTGACCACGATAATCTATTTCTCACTAACCAAAGCATGCTTAGATAACACATGGCCGGGCTTATAATCCACATATTTGATAAAAACGCCAAAATATCGGCGTATAAACCGAGTATTATCCTTATACCAAAACAGATAGGTACACAATAGTACCTATCTGTTCATCAACAAAACAATAAATAGATTAGTTATTTATAAGCTTGTCATCCTCATTATTCCAGCTGTACAGCTTACGAACTTCCTCTCCGATCTTCTCAGCGGGATGCTCACTTGCAAGCTTACGAAGAGCCTTGAAGTGAACCTGACGACCTGCAGAACTCATATCAAGCAGGAAGTCCTTTGCAAATGTACCGTCCTGGATATCGGAAAGTACCTGCTTCATAGCCTTCTTTGTATCCTCTGTAATGATCTTGGGTCCTGTGATGTAATCACCGTACTCAGCTGTATTGGAAATGGAATAACGCATTCCTGCGAATCCTGACTGATAGATCAGATCTACGATGAGCTTCATCTCATGGATACACTCAAAGTATGCATTACGAGGATCATATCCAGCCTCTGTAAGTGTCTCAAAACCTGCCTGCATAAGTGCGCAAACACCACCGCAAAGTACAGCCTGCTCACCAAAGAGGTCTGTCTCAGTCTCTGTACGGAAGTTAGTCTCAAGAAGTCCTGCGCGGGCACCGCCGATACCAAGTCCGTAAGCCTTTGCGATCTCCCATGCCTGGCCTGAAGCGTCCTGCTCTACTGCGATAAGGCAAGGTGTCCCCTTTCCTGCCTGATACTCGCTGCGAACTGTATGTCCGGGAGCCTTGGGAGCGATCATAGCTACATCAACATCTGCAGGAGGAACGATGCATCCGAAATGGATGTTGAATCCGTGTGCAAACATGAGCATGTTGCCTGCTGTAAGGTTGGGCTCAATGTCAGCCTTGTACATATCTGCCTGCTTCTCATCATTAATGAGGATCATAATGATGTCAGCCTGCTTTGCAGCCTCTGCTGCGGTAAATACGGAAAGACCCTGCTTCTCAGCCTTTGCCCATGACTTAGATCCCTCATAGAGGCCGATGATAACATCACATCCACTCACATT
>JAEEGL011477986.1_pt1 | contig 14824 bp, 16 predicted proteins | sample 9134231 | NCBI WGS metagenome assembly JAEEGL01 (sample SAMN16246548, study PRJNA631951) | gut metagenome | biome: gut microbiome; feature: rumen; material: fiber-attached | host: Bos | place: Iran: Karaj | collected 2018-10 | reverse complement strand
TACCTTGACCCAGTGCTGTTGCCCAATTAGGTGTTCCACCACCAGATTTAACAATATAACCAAAAGCTAATGTTCCAGTATCTACTCTCATAATAATTGCCCCCAAATATGATTTAATAAAATTCCAACTATATTTACATCCCAACCATTTGCTGCCCTTTTAGACAACTGCGTATATGATTGATTTGCAAAATCGACTTCTCCATCTTTAAAGCCCATTAACCTGAACTGTTCCGGAACAGAATACTTTCGGACAACTTCTGTCCCATCCGGTAAAGTAGGTTCAACCATTCGCATTTTATTATGCTCAGGTGCCAAAATTGTAATACTTATACCATCATCTCTTATCTTTTTATTATACAAATCGAAGCATGAATGCTCTTTAACCACAAAATTATCTATTCCATAAAAATCTTTAATTCTTTGAATCTGTTTTTGTGTTAAATAAAGCGATTCATCCGGATGCTTATCTACAAAGTCTGGTAGCCTCAATCCATTATCTATAGTTGGCGGCACCATTGAAAAATCTTCTGGAAGTCCCCCTAGTCGTGCAAACATCCATAGGCGTTCTCTATTTTGAGGAATTCCATAATCTTTTGTATTCAAAAGCGCATATTTTAAATCTCCATATCCCATATCTCGCAAGGATTCTTTTAATGCATTAAATGTTTTCTCAAATTTCTTGGTTGCCAACCCTTTAACATTTTCTAAAAGAATATACTGTGGTCTTTTCTCTTCGCATATTCTTAATATATCGTACATTAATGTTCCTCGACCATAACGATCCTTTTCTCCTTGTTGCATTCCAACTTGGGAAAATGGCTGACAGGGGAAACCACCCGTAAATAAATCAAAATCCGGGAGTTCTTTAGCATCTACTTTAGTAATATCTCCCCAATTCTTTATAGGATTTCCATTTACATCTTTATGATTGGCATCGTACAGAGCCGAAGCAAATTTATCGAATTCAGAATAACCTACCACTTCATAATTAATTCCAGCTCTCTGTAATCCGTATGTTGCTCCACCATATCCTGCGAATCCTTCAAAAACCCGTATTTTGTTGTGTTTTTTTAATTTTTTCATTGTCATTTCCTTGCCTTATTTTTTAGTGTTCAATCCAAGCCTGCTCTATTTCTTTATAAGAGAGTTTGTATTGCTCACAGAATTTTTTAATAGACCGCATTGCACTCATATTAGGACGTGCCTTATTGGTTTCCCACCGATTAACGGTCGATGCTGCTACTCCAATCTCTTTTGCAAAGTCTTCCTGGGTTAGCAACGACTTTTCTCGAATAACTTTAATTTCCTCTGATAATCCCATTTAACAAGCGCCTCCTACGCACTTTACCCTCACTAATATAGCATAAAACTAGCGTTTTGAAAAGAATATTTGTTTGTTTTTTTCTATCAGGTTGACACTGAGCCTCTGTCACTGTGGTTTGCATGCCTTGTCCGCAGCAAAAGCATAAAAAGAAGGAGGCTGCAGCCCGATGAGGCTACCACAGCTCCTTCTCAGTGTAAACCTGCTCAATTGTCTCATTAATCTTCTACCTTCCTTATGGTAGGCTTGCTTGTCTTGCTTTGAAGCCAAGGCAACGTAGCATTTGTCCAGATTGCGAACTCAATCAGTATAATTACTGCAAGGACAAGGATCTTCAATATGATTCTTGCCACATTATTACCGATGTGATCCATCGGTGCCCAAATCATAGCCGTGAACATCACCACGCTTGCAACACATGGAGCCACCGCAATAATCGGTGTCAAGCTCACATATAGATACACAAATATAAAAGCAATCGTAAACAGTGCTACCATCCAAAATGGTGCATCCGGAAACAGTTTCTGATGAATCGGAATGCTCCACACAACTGCCGGTATGATATTGATACAAGGAAATTTGTAATCCTTCTGATATTTTTCGCCCTTATCCGGGACAATAACGTATTTTGACATCATTCTCACCTCACATGTCAATTATAATGGAGACCTTCAAATCACGCCATACATATCGTGATTTACTTCAGCCGTATAATAATGGTTTATGGTATTTGGTGCATTATAAAGTGCCGTGATCAGATATGCCCTGATATTAGAAACCTTAGTAGTATTCTTGCTCATGCACTCCATAACATACTCCAAATGGCTGGCATTAAGCTTCAAGAACTTGCTCTTTACCAGGCTATATGGATAATCCTCACCACCTACACGAATTGTCTTCCTTGGCACGCAGACCACATCACAGATAATTTGATAAAGCTCATCAAAAGTCTCCCTATCACGCCAGTTTGGATTGCTCATCAGAATATCATAATCAATGTTTTGACGAATCAACTCCATGTATGCCGTAGTCTCATCCATCAAATCGTCCGCTCTCGTCAGATGGATAGAATGATTATTATCACTAGAATCAATATTGCTTAATTCTTTATTATTCGGGTCTGATATTTGTACCGCCGGTTGTCCATTTACTGTACCGGTACCGGTCATAGTATCATCCCGGTCATCATTTTGAACCGGTATATTATTTAGACCGGTATCATTATCTTCCCGGTCACAAACAACAGGTATATTTTCTTTACTGGTCTTATTTTTAGACCGGTCTAGTGAATCTTCTTTGCCCTTGGATTCCGCTTTATCCTCAGAAACAAAGTTCTTCACATATATAATATTGGCAAGACCATTTCTCTGAAGCATATCTATAAGACCGATAGATTGAAGCTCCTTTAATAACCCAACCGCTGTCATCTTACTAATATTCAAATCTTCCATAATGCTTTTTACAGCGTACTTAATATAGACCCTATTTTCATCATCAAACCACCCACTACGTACAGATAGCCCCATACGGTCCAACATAAGACCGTATAAGAGCTTTGCATTGTTTGATATATCCTTGAACCTCGGATCTGTTATAAGAGCCTTAGGCAAACGGTAGAACGTAAACTGCTCTGCCTCCTGCCCATAATAAAAATCCAGCTCCAATCTCTCCATTAATATTCCCCTTTCGACTTCCATTCATCCAAAAGATGAACGATAAGCTTCTCGATATCTTCATTGCTCATATCAGGCGTAAAATAGTTATCTAGTTTCTTTTGATTAAAAACCACCTTACGCACTTTCGGTTTCTCATAGGTCAAGATATCTCTGAGATAATCCTCATTGAAATATCCCTTTTTACCGGCATCCTTGATTCTTGCAGCCTGCTCTTCATTGATATTTGCTTTCATATCCACAAGGACTTTGTATACTATCCTTTGTTGCTCCGGTTCAAGAAAAGAGATTGAGAACGCAGGGCGTAATCCAAGCTTCTTATCATCCACAAGCTGTAATAAATCGGCATCCAGACTGGCAATACATATAAGTCTCTGAATCGTCTTTGCACTTTCTCCGGCTTCTTCACTCATTGTTTCAAGAGATCTGCCGTTACCCTTGCCCTGATGCTTCATTGCTTCATATTTCATCTGATATGCCTTGGCACGCTCGCTGATCAAAATGTCATCACGTTGAATATTGGCATCTACCATAATCACGGTAGCTTCATCATCATCGCAATCCTTGATAATAACCGGCATTGTCTCTTTTCCTGCTAATTCTGAGGCATGCTTTCTTCTGTGACCGGAAATCAGCTCATAACCACCCTCTTTTCTCGGACGTACAATAGCCGGAACCAGCACTCCATATTCCTTGATGGATTCCACCATTTCCTGCATGTTATCATCATCCACCACCCTAAAAGGATGGTTTTCAAAGGTATATAGCTCGGAAAGAGGAATTTCCACAATATCCCCTTCGCTTTTGTTTCCTGCAGAAACAGCTTCGTTTTCATCAATTCCAAACATATCATCATAGCTGGAAAGCTTAATCTTATCTCCAAAACCCTTTTTAGCCACGATTCAACACCTCCTCAACAATCTGCATATAAGCCTGAGCCACTTTTCCATTCTTATCATATTTATAGATGCTGACACCTTCCGCAGATGCCTCTGCTGCCCTTACGGAAAGAGGAATCACCTCGTCAAAAATATGAATGCTTTTTCCATAGTGCTCATAAAGGACTTCTGTAATCTCCCTGGCATAAATAGTTCTGTAATCCACCATAGTAATGAGAATGCCCATAATATTGAGATTAGGATTCATCTTACGTTTCACCCTGCTGATGGTCTTTAAAAGCTGTTCCAAGCCCTTTATAGGCAGATAAGCAGCCTGCACTGGAATAATCACTTCATCTGCTGCCACAAGAGCATTTAAAGTAAGCTGTCCTAAGTTCGGAGAACAATCCACAAGGATGTAATCATAGTCATCACGAATCATGTCTATATACTCTTTTAATGTGGTTTCGGAACTCATAATTCCAACAAGAGATGTCTCCACACCGGAAAGTTCGATGTTTGCAGGCATCAGATCAATTCCTTCTTCATGATGGATAATACCGGCATCCGGCTCAAAATCATCTTCGTTCAATACCCATTCCATGATGTTTGCAAGAGTAACCTCCAATTTATCCGGTTCCGGGAATCCCAATGCTTCTGTAAGGGAACCCTGAGGATCGTTATCTATAACAAGTACCCTCTTTCCCTTGCCGGCTAATCCAACACCTAAATTAACTACTGACGTACTCTTAGCTACGCCTCCCTTTTGATTTGCACAAATAATAACTTTACCCACGATATTTTCTCCTTTCCAAATACTTATCAGGTTTTCTACGTTCTTTTCTCTGAGCCTCATTGTCAGCCTTTTCCTTAAAGGCATCTAAGATTTCAAGCATGGTGCGAATCGGTGTAAGCACCTCCTCGTCAAGTTCTTCCGCTGTATCAATTCGATACAATTCATCAAGGATTTCATGTAGTTCTTTTCTAAAACTGACAATCATCATGGGATTACCTTTGGCAATAACCCGATTATGCAAAACACTATCTAATACATAGTCCTGCTTGGTTGAATACCCCATGAGTTTCCAACGCTTATCCAACTCTACCCTTTCAGCAGGCGAACACCGATAAGCAATGGTTTCACTTCGCAATCTTCCTTTCGGATCAAGATTCTTCGCTGACATCAAATCCCTCCTTCCACTCTTCATCCAAATCTTCTGCCATTTCATCCTGAATGGATGGCATCATGTGAGCATATCTATATGTAATATTCTGACTTTCGTGACCCATGCGATTAGCAATAGCTACAGCCGAATACCCCATATCAATAAGTAATGAAACATGACTATGACGTAAATCATGAACACGAATTCTCTTTACCCCGGATTCTTTCACGCCTCTGTCCATCTCATGATGCAATCCTGACTTGGATATGGTAAAAATACGATCATGTGCACCTAATCCATAAATGCTATCCAAGAAGTCCTTAACTTCCTGCGCTACAAGCTTTGGCATCTTGATATTACGAACACTCTTTGGAGTTTTAGGCTTTGTTATAACATCCCTGCCCTGAATCCTCTGATAAGATTTCGTAATTGATAAAATATTCTTATTGAAATCAAAATCAGCCGGAGTTAAAGCAAGCAATTCTCCCATACGAATACCGCACCAATACAAAAGCTCAAACGAAATGTAGGAATAAGGCTTATTTGCCATTGTTGGGATAAATCTCATGAATTCATCTTTCGTCCAAAATTTCATTTCATCTGCATTATGTTCTCCAAGAGGACCGGCAATAACAGCAACATTACGTCTCAGTCCGTAATACTTTACAGCGTGATTAAAGATTGCAGATAACTGGGCTTGCATGGTTCTAAGATAGGTTGCCTTAAACCCTTCACCATCCTTACTCTGTAATTTACGCATCTCGTTCTGCCACTTGATCACATCCCTTACTGTAATCTCGCGCATCTGCATATCCTTAAAATAAGGGAGAATCTTCTTTTCAATAATGAACTCCTTGGATCTCCAAGTATTCTCTCTGATCTTTGGTCGGATGTCTTCCTCGTACTGGTGATAGAAGCTTTCAAATGTCATATCCAGGTCGCCTGCAAGCTCTTCCTTGAAATGACGTTCCCATTCTGTGGCTTCTTTCTTTGTGGCAAATCCACGCTTCAACTTTCTTACGTTTTTACCTGTCCAGTCTTCATAATGAAATGAAACGTAGTAGTTGCCTTTTCCTTTGTCTTTGTAAACTGGCATTGCACTTCTCCTTTCCTACTTTTCTGTGTCTATTCCATAGAAACGTTCTTCAAAATACTTTCTGCTGACACGGCCCGGAATAACCAGATAGCCCTGTTCAGCCAGTTCTTTATTCAGCTGGCGTGCTATGGAATATGCCTTACTTTCAGAAACACTTAGTGCAGTCATCATTTCTTTGACTGAAATAAAAGTTTTATTATCGATCATAATTTCAACCTCCTGTATCTAACCGGCGGGTATTGTTTTCTTCCTCGCCCTTCAAAATACATTTGGGATGAAATTTTCCCGATTACTAAACTTCAATCAAAAAATTTGAAAAAAATTATTCTTTTTTGAAACGATGTGGGAAATAAAAATATCAGAAATGATTTTTGGAATTATTCTTTTTGGCTAAATTTCATACCTGCAAAATTTTTGAAAAGGTATCAAAAAGGTATCAAAACGCAAAAAAGCTTGAAACCAAGTATTTTCAACTTAGTTTCAAGCCTTGAAAAATCTGGTTTTGTGGCTCAACCTCTAAGCCACTACGGGTCTACTCCATCTCCACTGTTCCAGGCGGTTTACTTGTCAAATCATAGAATACTCTGTTTACGCCCTTAACCTCATTAATAATACGGCTCATAACTTTCTGCAAAACTTCAAATGGAATTTCTGATGCCTCTGCAGTCATGAAGTCTACTGTCTCAACTGCACGAAGAGCTACTGCGTAATCATAAGTTCTTTCGTCACCCATTACACCTACAGAACGCATATTTGTAAGAGCTGCGAAATACTGATCTGGCAATTTATCCAATCCAGCATTTGCAAGTTCTTCTCTATAAATGAAATCAGCATCCTGTACAATCTGAACCTTCTCAGCTGTAACTTCACCGATAATTCTAATTCCAAGACCTGGTCCTGGGAATGGCTGTCTGTATACCAGATACTCAGGAAGTCCAAGCTCCAATCCAGCCTTTCTAACTTCATCCTTGAATAGATTACGAAGAGGCTCAATAATCTCCTTGAAGTCTACATAGTCAGGAAGTCCTCCCACATTATGATGAGACTTAATAACTACAGATTCTCCGCCGAGTCCTGATTCAACAACATCAGGATAGATAGTTCCTTGTGCCAGGAAATCTACCTGACCAATCTTCTTAGCCTCTTCCTCGAACACGCGAATGAACTCTTCGCCAATAATCTTTCTCTTAGCTTCTGGCTCTTCCACTCCAGCCAGCTTAGCATAGTATCTATCAGCTGCATTTACCCTAACAAAGTTAATATCGAAATTACCATCAGGTCCGAATACGCTCTCAACCTCATCACCTTCGTTTTTACGAAGAAGGCCATGATCTACAAACACGCAAGTAAGCTGCTTGCCAATAGCCTTTGCCAAAAGTGCTGCCAGCACAGATGAATCAACTCCACCTGACAGAGCAAGTAACACCTTGCCATCTCCAACTTTCTCGCGAATCTCTTTGATAGAATTCTCCACAAATGAATCCATCTTCCAAGAACCAGCACAACCACAAACTCCACGGACGAAATTGTGAATCATCTTAGTTCCTTCTACTGTATGCAATACTTCTGGATGGAACTGAATAGCATACAACTTCTTCTCAGCACATTCTGCTGCAGCAACAGGACAATCAGCAGTGTGAGCTACAATTCTAAATCCAGGCGCAACCTGTGAAATATAATCGAAATGGCTCATCCAACATATTGTTGCAGCTGCCACATTTCCAAATAAAGCCGAATCATTTTTCACAAATACTTCAGTTTTACCATATTCTCTAACAGGAGCCTTCTCCACTTTGCCGCCCAAGACATGCATCATAAGCTGAGCACCGTAGCACAATCCAAGCACAGGAATTCCCAACTCAAACAATTCCTTGGTATAAGTAGGAGAATCAGCCTCATAACAACTATTTGGTCCACCTGTCAATATGATTCCCTTTGGATTCATTGCCTTGATGGTCTCAATATCTGTCTTGTAAGAATAAATCTCACAATATACATTGCACTCTCTAACTCGACGGGCAACTAATTGGTTATACTGTCCGCCAAAGTCAATAACAATTACTTTTTCCTGATTCATTCCATCCTCCACATTTTTCTAACAGATATTCATCATAATTATGCAGATGAATTCTGCAAAATATTTATCATAAAAATCAACAACTACATTATATTAGAGCCCAGATAAAATCACAAGATACAAAGGGGCAATTTTACAGGCATTTCTATCTACTTTCAAGGTAATAATTCCCAAAAAAATGCCGATATATCAGATGTAAGTATATTTATGTAATTGTCAAATAATTGCAAAATGTTTTTCAAAGTTCTTGCGCCATGCAAGAATCCAGGCACAAAAATATTTTTAATAATATAAGCAGGTGATTATAAATGAGTTTATTTAGCATATCCAACACATATAATTTAAGAACGAATTACGGTACTTATCACGCTTACTCGACAGCTAAAGGTCGCGAGAATGAATCCTCTGTTTCCAAGTTGAATTATGTAGACTCCATAGCACTGCGCCGCGCCGTTAAGCGTCTGGCAAATTTTAATTTCGAAGAAGAAGAAACTTCTGATATTGAGTCAAGAGTCCGTGCCTTTGTAGATACATACAACTATACCACTGAATCCATGGGTAAATCTGACGATAAAAACATTTACAAAATCGGCAAAGAAATGAAGAAACTCGCTGAAGAATACTCTTCTGATTTGGAAAATGTAGGTATAACATTTGACTCAAACGGATATATGAAAATGAGTTCAACTGCTGCCAAGACCATCAAACCTGCCAAGATGGAGAAATTGTTTGGTTCAGATTCTGAATTCATGAAAAAACTGGATAAAATTGCGAAGCGCCTATCTAAACGAGTGGATACTTATGTCTGAAATCACTCCTTCTCGTTTATTAATTCTGTAACCCCTCCGAATATAGCATTTTTAGCTTTCTGCTTATACTCGTCTGGAATGTTGGCTTTTTCTTCATCAGTCATTTTCACTCCCCATACATAATATCTCCCCTCAATACCATTGGGCATACATGTAGATAACCCCAACAGTTTGTCACTTCTATTTATTTCAACCGTTCTGTCAAAAATGCCTTTGCATGATTCAATATCATCTATGAATACATCCAAATCATTCAAATCATGAAAATCATCATAATAGTCTAAAATCAGCTTATCATCATAAGTCACTGCAGCAAACACCTTATATGCAATATTTTCATCAGGCGTATATACATATATATAAGGATTCTCTTCAAAAAATTTCTCATCGGCATAATTATGTAATGTGGCAAACATTGATTTGTTCTTCATATTATGTCCGTACATTACAGTCACAGAATCCATAAAATCTCTGGAATTTCTCTTTTGAATATATATGCTTCCGGGGTATCCCTGGGAACCGTCCAAATTGGTATTTAAATAATAATCGGTCTCCTGATTCTCCTTGCTTTGCAAAACAGGATAATTAATATTGGTTCCCGGCACACTAATCCACGCACATATATCTTCATTCACCTCCTGCAGCGAATCAAAATCCACATGTATTATTTCCGAATCCTCCTGCCCCGAAGTTTCTACTGTTATAACTTCTGTAGCAAGTTCCTTTATATCTGCATTTTGCCTTGTCTTTTGCAAATGATTATGAAATAGTATTCCACAACATATTACAATTATGCCAATGCAAATGCCCATATATATTCTGCCACCAACAACATTATCCAGCCACAGCTTTATATTGCCTTTATGGGAATCAATATAATTCATGCATTTCTCTATATACTTTTTACACTTATCAATAAACTCTCTACCCCGATTCATATCCAGTCCTCTTTTAATGTCAGTATCCCCATATACATATTATATCTTACATATTAATAAAATAGCCGGCACATTATATACTATATAGCGTGCCGGCTAATAAAACATCATAAACTTCTAAATCATAAACTCAACGTCTTGAAATTATTCTTAAATAAATTTTTCTTTTTTTGCATATCCAATCAATGCTGCCATTGATGCTGCTGCATATAAGAAGATAATCATGACATTCTCACCGGTCTTTGGTGCAGTTGCAACCTTTTGCGCATCTACATTTGCATATGCGAATGCCATTGTACATAATTTTGATGTAGTAAATGTATATGTATTGGCATCCTGATCATTATCATCTAATACATCTATTGTAGTTGTTCCATTTGCCTCATCATGTGTGCGGATAAGCTTAATCACATTTCCACCATTCTTGACTGCAGCTGGAATAGTAAGTGTAACATCAATTGTATTCGTTCCCAGTTCAGTTACAGCAGATTTAACCTGGCTGTTCTTCTCAAGGAACAAGTCAACATCGATGTAGTAGATATTGGCATTGTTTGAAACAGCCTGTCCAGCCATTTTATTAATACCATCCTTCAATGCTGTTGATATTTTAGATGTATCTTTCTCAGTAATCTCAAGTGTAACAACTACATTATCATTTCCAGTTATACCATCTACAAGTTCCTGTCCTGTAAGAGCAGATAATAATAATCTGACATCATTAACTGAACCAGTAATTTTATTAGTATCTTTGTTGTCTACTATAACCTTTAAATTACCTGCATTAACAGCATCCTGAACCATTTCTAATTTTGCTGTTGTATCTGTAGATGCCAAAACATCAATGACATCATTTACAGTTTTGCCTTCTTTTGCAGCTGCTGAGCCGTCTACTACAGTCTTTGATGCATTATTTGCCTTTAATGTATCTGCATCAACACCGCCATCACGACCTACTACTGTAGAAGGTGCTTTATTCGCTTCAGGAATAGTAACTGTAATCTTGGCATTTGAACTTCCAAACTTTATTTCGATTTCATTATCATTTGTTGCAGGATTCATAATATTGTCAACAAATTCAAATTCATAGACTTCGTACTCTTTACCGTCTATTACAACCTTTACAGATACATCATCAGGTGCAAGCTCGACCTTATTTCCCTGAGCCAATTCACTATTTACTTTATTTACAGAAGCACTTCTGATTTCAGCCTTCAAATCTTCAGCGCCAACCTCTGCAGTCTTATATGTGAACACCTTTCCTGCAAGACCCTGTACTCCACCGCCATCGCAGAAATAGAAACTTCCTCCATTACATAAAGCACCCTTCTCGCATCCATCAAAACCTTCGCCTCTTTCAACAACATCCACATATGCAGATACAGTCATTTGTACATTTTCAAGTTCCTGCAAAGATGCAATTTTATTCTGGACATCTTGTACGTTATAATCATACGCCTCTTCCACAGTCTTGTCACCGTAACGATCTGCCCACCACTCTGGATCAGAATCCTTAATTTGTTGAAAATCAGCTATCCAAGTACCTTTATCTTGTAAAAGATGATTAAGCTCCGATTGTAACCATGACTGCTCCTGTGCAGGATCAAATTGTTCAACAATAGATTTTGCATCATTCTCCTGGTCAGTGGCCTTCACTGTTCCTGTGCCACTAGGTAGCCCGAGCAAACAACTATCCTCTGATATGTTCTGATTCCCCTCATCAGCCAAGAACATATAAGTCTCCCCTGGCGTAAAAGATGATACTGTACCAAAACCATAATAAACAGTTGTCTTCTCAGCGGCCTCGGCAATGTTCGCCGGTACAAATGATGAAACAACCAACGATAAAGCCATTGCTGATGTCATTATCAGCGATAATAATTTTCCTTTCTTCATAAAACGTCTCCCTTCATAGTATAAAGTCATTCTCAAAAAAGCCGAAGGTAATGCAAAGTGTCAGACATTCTCGCTCGGCCTTTTTAATTGTGTAACATATTCAGATTATAAATGCTTACCGCTGTAATAGTCAATAACCAATTAATATTTTCGCACAATTTCGTCGATCTTTTCATGACGTTTTATGTCTATATCATATTCTAATTATAATTATTTATTGCAGTAACTATGGCGTCAACAGTATTAGCAACTGACTTGCCGTCCAATTCAATAGTAACATCAGCATATTTCTCATATAGCTTACAGCGCTCATCATATATATCTCTTAGAGTCTGTCCCTCTTTATGAACCACACCTCTTTCGTCCAAATCTCCAAGTCTTCTATCAAGATGATCAAAGCCTATTTTCAGATAACATATTGTACCAATCTCTGCGAAATGCTTCATAGCATTTTCACCGTACACTGCACTGCCGCCTGTGGCAACCACAGTATTGGTTACTTCGATTTCAGAATTAATTCTATCCTCAATCTCATTGAAACCGTCAACACCAGATTCTGCAATTATATCCTTGAGGCGCTTCCCCATTTTCTTCTGAATCACCAAATCCGAATCCAGAAAATCATAGTTCAAAACCTTGGCCAATATAACCCCTGATGTACTCTTTCCTACTCCCGGCATTCCTATCAATATTATGTTGTTCTTCATCCCATACTTCTCTTTCTAATATTTATTTGACCCTTTTATCTCATACTCCAAATTCATATATCGCTATATGCTATATTAATAACACATCAGTGCTCTGATACTAATATAAAAATATATCGGACAACATCACAAATGTCATCCGATATATAAATATTTATCATATTATAATTACTTTGTGCCGAAGATTCTGTCTCCTGCATCTCCAAGTCCTGGGCAGATATATGCATTCTCATTTAACTCACGATCAAGTGAACCAACATAAATCTGAATATCAGGATGTGCTTCATGCAACTTCTTCAATCCTTCTGGTGCAGCAATAATGCACATGAACTTAATCTTCTTACCGCCGTGCTCCTTAATCATAGATACAGCATCTACACCAGAACCACCTGTAGCAAGCATAGGATCAACTACTACAATCTGACGGAGCTCGATTGGCTCAGGCAATTTGCAATAATACTCATGAGGCTCATGTGTATCAGGATCTCTATATAAACCAATATGTCCAACCTTAGCAGTAGGAACCAAATTCAAAATTCCACTAACCATACCAAGACCTGCACGAAGAATTGGAACAACTGCCATCTTCTTTCCAGCAATAACTGGCTGCATGCTTGTCTCGATTGGAGTCTCAACTTCAATATCCTCTGTAGGAAGATCGCGAAGTGCTTCATATCCCATAAGCATAGCAATCTCTTCTACCAAAGTTCTGAACTCATTTGTACCAGTCTTCTTATCACGAAGCATTGTAATCTTGTGCTTGATAAGAGGATGGTCAATTATTGTTACATTCTCAACATCTTTAAAATTTTCCATTAATATTTATCTCCTAATATATAAAATAACCTCTTAATATTATATACATCTCGCAGAATATTTCTATAAGAAATATCACAATAATAAGAATTATTTATAAGCTTTCCTTAACACCTTCTACAAATCCAGCTACGCTTTGGATGTCTGAAGGAATAATAATCTTGGTAGCCTGTCCCTTTGAAGCTGTCTCCAATGCATTAAGAGAACGAAGCTTTACAATCTGATCTGTGCTCATACCAGCTTCTTTAAGCTTAGCAATACCTTCTGCCTCAGCCTGCTTCATCATAACAACACCATTCGCCTCAGCTTCCTTATGAAGTCTGATTGACTCAGCATGGGCCTCAGCTTCCTTAACAGTAGCAACATAAGCAGCCTCTGCACGAAGTACAGCTGACTCCTTCTCACCTTCTGCCTTAAGGACTGCAGACTTCTTCTCACCTTCTGCAATCAAGATCTGCTCACGTCTCTCACGCTCAGCCTTCATCTGCTTCTCCATTGATTCCTGAATAGCCTTTGGTGGCATGATGTTCTTTAACTCGACACGGTTAATCTTAATTCCCCATGGATCTGTTGCCTCATCAATGATTGCACACAACTGACCATTTACCTTGTCTCTTGATGTAAGAGTCTCATCAAGTTCCATATCACCGATAATATTTCTCAATGTTGTAGCTGTAAGATTTTCGATAGCCATAATTGGATTCTCAACACCATATGCATATGCAGCTGGATCTACAATCTTGAAATATACAACTGTATCAATCTGCATTGTTACATTATCCTTTGTGATAACTGGCTGTGGTGGAAAATCTGCAACCTGCTCTTTTAAATTAACATTTACACGAACCACATCAATAACTGGACTGATAATATTTAAACCAGCTGTAATTGTCTTCTTATATTTACCCAGACGCTCAATTACATATGCATGCTGCTGTGGCACGATCTTAATGCCTAAAATCAAAATAACAACAAGTACAATTAAGAAAATAATAACTCCCATAAAATAACCTCCTAGATGTTTGTTTACAATTTCTTGTATTTGTTACCTAATAACAATTCTAACATTTATAGAAAGTAAATCAACACCTAAGAGGTTAATATTTTATTTGTTATTTGCTCTCACATTTTCCATGTTTTATGTAAAATAAAATCTCAATACATAAGCCGCCACAGGACCGATATATTTTTCCTTGCTGGCAAGCTGAGAATATACAATTCGATTATCTGTAAAATGTGAATCATAGCCGGCACAACACTCAATTATCTTCTGTCTCACGGACTCATCCTCAAACATCCTTCCTGCAAGGACTATTCTATTAGGCGCCATAATAGTCGCCGAATTCACTATAGTTCTGGCAAATAAATCAATGGCCTCGTCAAATTTATCTCTAGTTGCAGCCTTAGAACTAGAATAGCATTTACCAAAGTCTTCCATTTCAAACTT
>JAEEGL012195658.1_pt1 | contig 14825 bp, 8 predicted proteins | sample 9134231 | NCBI WGS metagenome assembly JAEEGL01 (sample SAMN16246548, study PRJNA631951) | gut metagenome | biome: gut microbiome; feature: rumen; material: fiber-attached | host: Bos | place: Iran: Karaj | collected 2018-10 | reverse complement strand
ATTTTTCGCTTTTCAAATTTCTTTTTCAACATTATACTTTTCTTATGAAAAAAGTTTTAGTATTTTTATCATTCTGTTTTATTTATTTTTCCGTTATTGCTGAACAGCCTTTTTTCCTTAAAAACTGGATAATTCCTGAAGATGTACAATGGGGAACTTCAGATAGAATTCCAAAAATTGAAGGAAAGGTATTTTCTCAAACTTCCTATGATGGTGATCCTTTGACTTATTTTTTTATGCAGCATAAGGATTCATCAAATCTGGATGTTCCGCCTTATTTTTCACAGAATAAACTTTTTGACTGGGATATGACTTATTCTCAGATTTATTCAGCCTTTGAAAAAAATCCTGATTTTGAAATTTATGACAGCATTACAGCAAGTGGTGGTTTTAGTACTTTTTATGAAGGTTATATAAAATTTACTCATTCATTAATAATAATTCATGAAAATTTCTGCATGACAATTACGTTCCCGCATTATGATGATTCAGAAAATCAGAATTCTGCACTGCCTGTAAGTTTTACAATCGGTTATAGTGAAAAAGGATACGCAAGTGCTCCTGAAATTGAATTTGAAAAGAACAATAGTAAAAAATGGAATTCTTTTTCAGAACAAGAAAAAAATATTATAGCGCTGACATCTCCATTTATTTGGAGATTTGATTTTGATCATTATGATTTTGATGCAATAAATATTAAGTCTGAACAATATAAAAATGCAAAAGAATTCTTAAAAGGTAAAAATGGAGTTAATTCAAAAAAAGATTTGCTTGCGCTTTTGGAAAAAACTGAAAATGCAGAAATCGTAAATTCATATCACAGGCTTCTTGAACTTTCAATTTCTGAACCTGATAAAAATCCGGTTGAAATTGGACTTGAACATAATCTTTCTCCTGAAGATATCACAATTTTATTTCCTGTGCGGGATATGGCAGAAAGAATCGGCAAAAATGAAATCAGTCTTTTAAATGATGTTTATGCACTGATGTATCTTCGTTTAGGAATTGGTGCGGGGTATATTTCAAAAAAAGAAGCTTTAAATCTTTCGGTTCCTTATGTAAACAGACTTTTGAGTAATTATTCTTCGTATGAAGATTTTTATGCTCATTGTATTGCTGCTGAAAGTTTTTGCGGTATGAAATTACAGCTTTATTCTGAATATGCTATGACGTCTCTTATGCTATATTATAAGATTAATAAAGTCATTCCTTCTGCAGAAATAAAATTTAATGGTACAAATGCAGATACTCCATTGAAAATAGAAAAATCATTTTACAATCCTACAAACGATTCTCCTGATAAAGTTTGGATGAAAGTTCGAGCTCTTGATCAATTCGGAATGGACGAGAGGGGACTTTTTGTAATTCAAAATTATATTAATACTTTTGGTGAAAGAACGCTTGTTAAAGATTTGTATAAAGCAATCATTTTTTTAAAGGATATTGATCAAATTAATCAGATTGGAGATTTTTTTGAAAAGAATTATAGAAAATATTGGGACAGTCTTGATGATTTTACAAAATATGCAATTTTATTTTCAAGTAATCTTTTTGAATTAAATGATCAGTTTCATTTTGATTTTGGAAATCGAATAGGATATTCAAATTCTTCATCTGGAAAAAATCTTTTGAAAAATTCCTGGAATATTACGGATTATGAAAGTCTTATAGAAAATTTCAATCAGCTTGAAACGTACGGACATCATGGAAGTTATAATGATCTTTTGGGGCTACTCGAAAAATATCCGGGAAAAAATCCTTTGGAAATTTGTACAAAAGAATGTCTGGATGTGCTTTCTGTTACAAGACTTTATTTCATTCAGAATATGAAAGATTATCTTGGAAAGCATGGCTTAGAAGCGTGGGATGAAGGTCGTCAGATTACAATTATGCGCTGGGGAATTGGTGCGGGATATATTTCTGAAGAAGAAGCACGAACTCTTCTTGCTCCTGTTGTAAAAAGAATAAGAGAAAATTATGTGGATCTGGAAGATTACTTCAGTCATTACATTGCTGGCCGCTGTTATTTTGGATTATATGATTCAACTTATGAAAGTTTAGGTTTTGAGGCTTATGAAGAATTAAATGATGCAATGGAAATAATTCCGGATGAAGAACTTACGTTTACAGGAATTAATGCAGATAAAAAACATCCAATGAAATATAAAGACTGTATATATCATCCTTCTTCAGAAGTTTTGGAATGGGAAACTTTGCAGAATCTTAATTATAAAAAACAGACAAATGAAGTTTTGAATGAACTGATAAAATATGAAGCAGAACATCCTGAAGTAAAAGATATTGTTTTCTGCTGGCATTTGAATATGCTGTGTTTGTTAAATAAACCTCACAAAGAAATCATTGAATATATCGAAAGTGAATTAGATTATGTAAATTCCTGGGATCCTCAAAACAGTCCATATTATTCAGCTATTTCAATTTATTTAATATCATTGAACGGTGAAGGACGACATAAAGAATGCATTGAATATTTTGAAAATCTCCCGGATTTAGCAAAAAATTATGGAACGATTTTTTATCAGTATGGAATTGCATATTACAGTCTGGCACAAAAAACAGATAATGAAATTAAACGTGAAATTTATAAAGAACGTGCAAAGTATGTGTTCAAAATACTTGTAGAAAATGATATCAATATAGGCGAAACTCTGGAAAACTGGCTGTATTACGGGAAATAAATTAGGAAAAGTTTTCGCAGTAAAAGATAATCAGAAGCCTGTATTTTCATTAGAAGGTGAAATTATTGAAGATACAATTTCGAATTCAAAGAAGAAGCTTGTAGAAGCCTGGATTGAAATACATAAAGAAGAATTGATGGCAAATTGGAAGCTTCTTGATGAAGGCGAAGAATTCTTTAAGATTGAACCTTTAAAATAATGAGGTGCGATATGTTAAGACCTACTGTTGTAAAAGTTATCCCTATCAATTATCTAATAACACAAATTAGATGTAGGATTTTTTATGAAATATAGCACTCGTTTTTTTTTCATATGTTTGTTTTATATAATTATTTTTAACAGTTATTCACAAACTTCATCTTCAATCTATAGTTATACATCTAGCTGGTGGCATGATAATATGAAGGGAGGAGATGTTATTGTCAAAATTGAAATATCTAAGATTGATGAAAAGAAAGTTGAATTTCAATTATTTTATAAATGGGAAAATATTAGTGGCGTAATAAATACTTATATTACCGCCCAAAAAGAAGATGATTCATACAGTTTTACATTTATAGATGATTACGGAAATAAAGCTTTTGGACAAATAAGATTTTATGACAATTTTGCAGATTTATATTTTGATTGCACAGACTATTCTGATATAGGAAAAAATTTTCGAAGAATGTATGGCGCACAATTTAAATTAGAAAAATCAATAAATAAAATTTGATAACCTAAGCTTCAGACTGAAATGGAAAATTAATTCGCGGTCAGTTTATCGTGCCCCACATCTAGCGTTTTCAGTCTGTTTGAACTCGCTGGATTTTCATCCCACAAATAGCAATATGAATTAAAAAAAGACTCTCTTTTCACCAAAATTCCATAAAATTTACAAAAATTTTTCAAATTTTTTCCAAAGTTATTTCCGTTTTTTAATAGTTTTTGCGTCTTTATATATGTATGAATTTTATTTTTGTGGAGGCGCAAAATGCACGACGAAATCACTAAAAAGGAAACTGAACTTACACCGGAAGAAAAATGGGAAAAGGCAACAATCGCCAATAATTTTATCTTTTACAAAATCATGCACCACAATCCAGACGTCTGCAAGGAACTTCTGGAAATCCTGCTGGAGATGAAAATTGACCGAATCGAAATGAAGCAGGAAGAAGAAGTTGAAATTGATTACGGCAAAAAAGGAATCCGTATGGATGTATATGCTGTTGGAACGGATAAAGCATTTACGCTTGAAATGCAGGCAACTGACACAGGCGAGCTCCCCGAGCGTGCAAGATATTATCAGGGAATCCTTGATGTTGATGAACTGAACAAGGGTGAAGCGTACAAGGAGTTAAGTACAAGCTATGTGATCTTTATCTGTAAGCCAGATATTTTTGAAAAAGGATTAGGAAAATACACTTTTGAAAATATGTGCCTTGAAAATCATAAAATAAAACTGAATGACAGGACATACAAATACTTTTTTATAGCAGAAAACTATGATAAAATATTAAACGAAGATCAGAAAGCATTTTTACGGCTTGTGATGGAAAACAAACAGACAAGTGCGTTTACAGATAAAATACTTGGCATGGTAGAAAATGCCAAACACAATACGCAATGGAGGAAACAGTTTATGGATTTTGAACGCGAAATAGCATACTCTTTCCGCAGCGGTAAAGCTGAAGGTTTAGCTGAAGGTTTTGCTGAAGGAGAAGAAAAAAAAGCTGTTGAAGCCTCTATTGAATTATTAAAAAAAGGAATTTCTCCAGAAATTATTTCTGATTGTGTAAAGCTTCCTCTTGAAAAAGTTCTGGAATTGAAGCAGCAGTTGTCGTAAAATTAATTTGTTACCTTTCCACAAATTCATTCAAAAATATCTTCTTGACCGTATTTCAGAATTCCGTTAAAATTAAAAAATCTTAAGGGCAAAGGCGCTCATTTTTTCTTACGACGTGGTGTCGCTGGATAAAATGAACGCCTTTTTTTTGGAGTAAAATATGTACACACAGGAAGAAGTTTTGGATTTTGTGCGCGAAGAGGATGTTAAATTTATTCGCCTTGCTTTTTTTGATTTATCCGGTAAGCAGAAAAATATTTCTATTATGCCGGGCGAACTGAGGCGTGCTTTTGAACACGGAATCCCGTTTGATGCCTCTGCGGTAGACGGCTTTGAAGGTCCGCAGAAATCTGAACTTTATCTTTTACCGGATCCTTCTACACTCGCTATTATTCCATGGCGACCGGCCACAGGAAAAGTTGTGCGCATGTTCTGTAATATTCTAACTCCTGATGGCTCTTCTTATGCTAAAGACAGCCGTACAATTTTGCAGAATGCCTGCCAGCGTCTTAAAGATGAATGCGGAATAGAAATGATGGTTGGCACCGAGGTTGAATTCTATTTGTTTAAGCTCGATGAAAAAGGGGAGCCTACTTCAGAAACCTTTGATAAAGCTGGTTACATGGACATCGCTCCAGAGGATCATGGAGAGAATATCCGCCGCGAAATCTGTTTTACTCTTGAGCAGATGGGAATTACTCCGGAAGCAAGCCATCACGAAGAAGGTCCCGGACAGAATGAAATTGACTTCCATTACTCAGACGCGCTTACAGCCGCAGATAACGTTGCTACATTCAAATGGATTGTAAATACAAAAGCTGCAAGCAACGGGCTTTATGCAGACTTTTCTCCAAAGCCGATTGCCGGTCAGGCAGGAAACGGAATGCATATAAATATTTCGTACAGAAACGCAATTGGAAAAACAGGTTCTTCGGAAAATCTTTTACCATATATTCTTGGCGGCATTTTAAAGCATATAGAAGAAATGACATATTATTTGAATCCTGCTGATAATTCTTATAACCGTCTTGGTGCAAGTAAAGCTCCGGAATATATTTCTTGGGGAAAAGAAAACCGTTCAACACTTATTCGTCTTCCTTCCAGCAAAAATACACAGCGCCTTGAGCTTCGTTCTCCGGATCCGCTTTGCAATCCTTACCTTGCCCTTACTCTTATAATTAATGCGGCAATTGAAGGTATTAAAAATAAGATTGAACCTCCTGCTGCAACAGAAGATAATCTTTTTGATGAAGAAGTAGCAAAACAGACAACTTTAAAAGCATTACCAAAATCTTTAGCAGAAGCTAAGCGCCTTGCAGAAAACAGTGAATTTATAAAAGCTGCACTTGGTCCGATTATTGAGACTTATTAAATTATTCACTGAGGATTTAAATGGAAGCAGATAGTCACAGCGTTCTTTTAGTTTCGCACGACAGCAAAATAATTTCTCAAATTTCGGCATTTCTTGTTCCGCCTCTGTTCGAGCTGACAACAACAACGGATTTTAACGAAGCACGCCGCCTTGCAACAGAACGTTCATTCAACATAATTATTGCTGATTCCGGTGACGGCTACGACACAGATTTTGCAATGAATATTTCTGAATCGTATTCCACAATTCTTCTGCTTGTTCCGAATGAGCATTTTGATGAAATTTCTTATCGAGTAGAAGGTTATGGAATTCTTACAATTACAAAACCTTTTGAGCCGTTCTATTTTTATAACATGATGAAAATTGCAATTGCCGTTCAATATAAGGTTCAGGTCCTTTCCAGCCAGACGACAAAGCTCAAGGTAAAAATGGAAGAAATAAAACAGATTAACCGCGCAAAAATGCTTTTGATGCAGAACATGAATATGAGCGAGCAGGAAGCTCACCGCTACATAGAAAAAGAAGCAATGGACCGCGGTATGAAGCGAATTGCAATTTCAGAAGAAATAATCAAAACTTATGGATGATAGTGGAGGGGAAAGCCTTGCTCGAAACACGACTCATTCGAGTCGTGTGCAGGTTCCCCTCGCCGTCGTTAAACCGGGTATTCTCCGGAAAAACATCCCTTACAGAATCCTATATCTCCGTTACCACAGGCAGATAATGCAGAAATCATTCCTTCAAGAGAAATAAAGGCAAGGGAATCTGCTCCAATCTCCTTACGGATTTCTTCGAGCTCGTGTGTACTTGAAATAAGTTCATTTTTGCTTGGTGTATCTATTCCAAGATAACACGGAAATTTTACCGGCGGAGAACTTACCCTAAAATGAACTTCTTTTGCACCTGCACGTCGTAAAATCTGAACAAGGCGGCGGCTTGTAGTTCCGCGTACAATAGAATCATCAATAACTATTACGCGTTTTCCTTCCAGGTCGCTTCTAATTGCATTGAGCTTTACAAAAACCATGTTTTCGCGTTCTTTTTGAGTCGGCGCAATAAAGGTTCGTCCAATATATTTATTTTTTATGATTCCCATTCCATAAGGAACTCCGCTGGCACGCGCATATCCCTGTGCTGCGCCAAGTCCAGAGTCCGGAACTCCAATTACAACATCTGCATCTACAGGAGATTCCTTTGCAAGAACTTCTCCCATTTTGTAGCGGGCTTCCTGTACGGCAATTCCATCAATTACGCTGTCGGGGCGGGCAAAATAAACGTATTCAAAAATACAGGTTTGTTTAGAAGGCTTCTGTAAATTTTGAGAACCTGATGTTTCCAAACTATCGTTAGTTAATATACTTTTTATTTCGTTGCTGCTGATTACAACAATTTCTCCTGGTGCAACATCTCGTATAAACTGCCCGTTTACGGAATCTATGGCACAGGATTCCGATGTTAGAATATATGACTGGGGGGCGTTGCGGGGGTCTCCACCGCACAGGGGGTAGCGAGCAACGGAGTGCGAGCTCAGGGGGGGACGCCCCCCTCCTATAGCTCCTATACACAAAGGCCGAATCCCGTTAGGATCGCGCACTCCAATGAGCATATTTTCCGTCATAATGCAAATTGCAAATGAACCTTTTATTTCTTTTACTGCCTGAACAACTGCGGTAACAAAAAGCTCATTGTCCTGCTGAAAAAGCCTGAACATTTCTTCGCGCGAATGTCCAAGCTTTCCGCCGTTTTCTACAAATTTACGAACTATAAGTTTTAGAATTACCTCTGTATCGCTTGTGCTGGAAAAAGTACTTCCGCCGTCTTCAAGCATTTCGCGAAGTTCTTCGTAATTTACAAGCTGGCCGTTATGCGCAAGTGCAATTGAGCCCATCTTAAATGAATTCATAAATGGCTGCGCGTTTTCTATTGTACGTCCGCCGGCTGTTGCATAGCGAACATGACCAACTGCAATGTTTCCGTCCAGAGCTTCAAAATGTCCCTGTTCAAAAACATCGCTTACAAGGCCCATGCCTTTGTGCAGTTTTATTTTAGAACCGTCGCTTACGGCAATTCCTGCACTTTCCTGACCGCGGTGCTGAAGGCTTACCAATGCAAAGTAGGAAAGGGGAGCTGCATTTTCTGCCCCGTAAATTCCTACAACTCCACATTCATCGCGAAAACCCATTTTACTGTGCTCCGTTAATTAAATAACTGTCAATCTGTTTTGCACATTCACGGCCTTCTGCAATTGCCCATACAACCAGCGACTGTCCGCGGTGCATGTCTCCTGCTGTAAAAATTTTTGGAACGGAGGTTGCGTAGCCGTTTGGACTTGCACTGTAATCTGCAGCGTTTGTGTTTTGCGGACCAGACTCAGGTGTAAGAACGGTTCCGCGCGGACCGAGCTCTGTTCCGAATGCGTTTGCGGTATATTCCTCGCAGCCAGTAAATCCTGCGGCTACTAGAAGCAGATCACAAGGCAAAGTCTTTTCTGTGCCTTCCCGTTCAACAAGCTGTCGTTTTCCATCTATTGTTTTAAATTCAACTTCAATAGTGCGAACGGCAGTTATGTGTCCGTTTTCGCTCAAAACTTCTTTTACGGTTGTTTCATAAATGCGTGGATCGTGTCCGAATTTTGCAATTGATTCTTCTGCACCGTAATCGACTTTAAGCGTTTTAGGCCACTCCGGCCATGGATTGTTTTTTGCGCGTTCAACAGGAGGACAAGGCATCATTTCAATCTGTGTTACAGATTTACAGCCAAGTCTTATAGCAGAACCACAGCAGTCATTTCCTGTATCTCCGCCGCCTACGATTATTACATTTTTATTTTCAACCTCAACTCCAAAGTCCTGCAGCAGCATCTGATCTATCTGTATATTTGCAGGTTCAATTCCAATTTTTTCTAGTGCGCTTCTTGTTGCGATTACGCTTTTTGTAACTGCAGTAAGAAAATCTACAGCAAACATAACGCCTTTTGTGTTAATTCCTTCTGCATTGAGTGCCCTTGCTTTTTTTGCACCGCAGCATAAGGCGATTGCATCGTAATCCTTTAAAATTTGAGAAGCCGCATAGCTTTTTCCTACATCGGCATTAAAAATAAATTCAACGCCTTCTGCCTTCATCAATTCAATTCTGCGGTCAACTATTTTTTTATCGAGTTTCATATTCGGAATGCCGTACATTAATAGTCCGCCGGCTTTATCTTCTCGTTCAAAAACCGTTACATTGTGTCCGCGTCTGTTAAGCCAGTCTGCACATGCAAGTCCGCTCGGGCCTGCACCAATTACTGCTATTTTTTTTCCGCTACGGTATACGGGAATTTCAGGCTTCATGTATCCGGTTTCAAATGCTTTTTCTATAATAAAAAGTTCGTTGTCGTGTACGGTAACTGCAGTCTGCTGGCCTTCTACAAAACCTGCGCAGTTTGGAGAGCCGAGATTACAGGCTTTTTCGCAAAGGGCAGGGCAGACCCTTCCTGTAAATTCAGGAAAGCTTGAAGTTTTTAAAAGACGCCACGCAGCCATATCAAACTGGCCGTTATAAAGTGCATCATTCCATTCTGGAATATAATTGTGAAGGGGACATCCGGTTACCATTCCGCTGAGACGGATTGCACTCTGGCACATTGGTACTCCGCAGTTCATGCAGCGGGCTGCCTGTTCCCTGCGTGCTTTTTCATCAAGCTTTGGATGAAATTCCTTAAAATTTGTAATGCGTTCTAAAGGCTCTGCGTTACCATTTTCTATTCGTTTAAACTCCATAAATCCTGTTGGTTTTGCCATTTGCTTTTTCTAAGCCTCCAAAATCAAGTTAAAAACAAAAAGGCCGTAGACATAATCTTGTCAAAACAAAATTATATCTACGACCTCTTTGTCGTGTGTATTCTTTATTATCTCAAAATCTTAACAGGTTGTCAAGTTCCGGATATTTACTGTCTTTTTTTGTATCCGCTCCAGTTTATTTTAATATCTTCATTTCAAGGAAGCCTGCCGCATCTTCGGCCCAGCTGTACTGACTCATAAATTCGCCGGTAAAGTTGTTTTGTGCATCCTGATCGCCCGAAAGAAAATCATAATAATCACATTTTAAAGACTTTGGATTAATCCTGAAGTTATTGTATTCAGCAATAAAAAAATCATGAATGCCGAGCTCGCAGAAAGTGTGCTTTATGTCTACAATAAGATTTCTGAGATTGCTTCCGTAACGCGAAGAATCGGCGTGGTCTCCCCAGAGAACGGAAATCAGTTCTTTTGTGTTAACTGAACTTCCGTTTTTATAAACCAGATAACCAACAAGTTCATTTGATTTAGTTCTGGAAAATTTTACTACTTTATTATCATAAATAAGCGTAAAATTTCCAAAGGTTTTAGCCATTAATCTGGATTTCTGTCTTTTTGCAAATAAAATACTTTTCTTTTCTGTCTTGCGTTTGTAAAGCATAAGAAAGAAAATTACAATAGTAATCATTGCGGCATCAAATACGCCGGTAAAGCCAAAGTTGTTATACAGTCCTGAGGCCATAAAACCGAATACTAATATCTGTCCAAAAAGAAACATTAATGGCGCAAAAGAAAATAAATTTAAAACAATGCAGCAGATAAGGCAGAATATGATAAAACCGTTGAAAGGCTGCTGAAGAAAATAAAAATTATAAAGGGAAGCTAAAAGAGTTTCATAAAAAAGGCTGTAAAGAGGGATATTTTTATAAATTACGGCCTTTTCCTTCGGGCAATTCTTTAGTTTTGCTGAAATAATAAATGAAAAAAATGCTGTTATTGCATAAATTCCAAAATAGAGAAGAGAAACTAACTGTTCCTGAAGGTTTTTATAATGAAGAATAATTGTTGTAATAAAGCTAATTACACCGAATAAGCAGATAAAAGGACTGACTAATTTTATTCGGATTCTGTTCTGCTCTGCAAATTCAGAAAGATCTATAAGCGAAATTGAATATGGATCACAAAAGTTTTTTTCGAAAAATTTAAGCTTCATATCATTAAAATTCATTATATCACAGGTTATAAAAAAAATAAATTCATATTTATTAAAAAAATGTGCTGATTTCGTGCTGTTTTAACGGCTATTTTGTGCTGATTTCGTGCGTAGAAACAAATATAATGTGAAAAATTAATTTTAAAAAAGTTCCAATTAAAGACAAATTATTACCAGTTTTAGGGGTATTTGAATGAGCAGAAAAAAAATGGCTCTCAGTATTCAGGTTTTAATTGGAACCATAGGTTCCATGTTGATTGCAGCAACCTTTTTAAGCATTTCTTTTATGCTTTTAATGAAAAAGGTTATCAATAATTCAACTGTAAATTCTGTAAATCAGACAATGGATACGCTTGATAAAGAAGTTACAGGTATTCTTGGTGAATACAATGATATAGTCGTAAACCTTTCTAATGGTATTACCTATCTTGAACCACGCGAAAAAATAATTGATGTAGTAAATGGTATGGGAAAGGATTTGCCCGAAAATACCATGATTTATTTTGCAAGTTATGAACAGCTTTGGGAAGGCGGCTGTGTTTATACAAATATAGGATGGAATCCTCCTGCAGATTTTGATATTCAGTCACGTTTATGGCATAAAAACGCTGTAGCAGACCAGACACGCGTATGCTATACAGAGCCTTATACAGATGCAAATACCGGAAAGCTTAATATTACCTTAAGTTACCGCGTACTTGATAAAAACGGAAAAATCAGGGGAATTGCGGCTGCTGATATCGTTCTTGATGCTTTAAGTGAATCTGTAAAGAACATTAAGCTTTCTGAACACAGTAAGATTCATATTATTACAAAAGACGGCTTTTACCTTACAAACGATGATTTTTCTGCCATTATGAATCTTAATTATTTTGATGAGGTATCGTTCACTTCAATTTCTAAAACTACTTATTTGGACGGTTCTTCAAAAGCATTCATAGAGGGAAAAGAATTCTATGGAGTTCATCCTATAGAAAATACGGACTGGTTTATTGTTGTTGAAGGACCTGTAACTGACTTTTCGGGCGATTTAATTAAGCTTATAGGCTACGTTCTTCTTGGCCTTGTTATTCTGGTTATTGTTCTGCTTGTTTTTGACTCAATAGTTGCAAATCGTGTTTCTAAATGCTTTAAGGAAATGGCAAACGGCTGTGAACGAATTGCCCGCTGTGATTTCTCTAAAAAATATCCTGATTATTTTACAAAGGAAGCATCACTTCTTTCTAACGGCTTTAATCTCTTTTCAGAAAGACTCCAATATATGATTGGTGCCTTGAGTAAATCAAGTTCAACTCTGGATGTTGTTTCCGGAAACATGAAAGAAAGCGTAGCTTCTGTTTCTGATTCAATGACAACAATCCGTCATAGTATTGATAATGTTCAGGTGCAGGTAAACAGACAGTCTGATGGTTTTGAAGAAACAGCTTCCGTAATCCGCGAGGTTGCAGAAAGCATTTCAAATGTAAGCGAAATGATTGATTTGCAGACAACCAATATCAATGATTCATCTGCAGCTGTTGGAAAACTTGTAAATAGTATTGAACAGATCAGCGGCTCAATGGAAAGCATGGCTGAATCTTTTACTCAGCTTGACGTTGAATCTCAGAATGGTATGTCAAAGCAGAAAAAAGTTAATGAACGTATTGTTTTGATTGACCAGCAGTCAAAAATGCTTCAGGAAGCAAATACGACAATTGCTTCGATTGCATCTCAAACAAACCTTCTTGCCATGAATGCTGCAATTGAAGCTGCTCATGCAGGCGAGGCTGGAAAAGGATTTGCAGTTGTTGCCGACGAAATCCGAAAACTTTCGGAAACTTCTTCTAAGCAGTCTAAGACAATCGGAGAGCAGCTTAAGAACATTCAGGATAGTATTGGAGAAATTGTAACGGCATCTAAAGAAACAAGTACTGCATTCTCCGGAGTTTCTTCAAGAATTATAGAAACTGATGCTCTCGTTCAGTCTGTAAGAAAGTCTCTTGTAACACAAAATGAAGATTCAAGATCTGTAATTTCTTCTCTTTCTGTTATGGATAAAACTGCAGAAAATGTACGAAATGCTTCTGTAAAAATGGCTGAAGGAAGCCACCATGTTCTTGAAGAAGTTGAAAAATTAAGAAATTCGCTTGAGGACGTTAAGAAGAGTATGCTGGAAATGGCCGAAGTTGCTCAGGGCGTTGTTAAGAGCGGAATGAATCTTGATAATTGTGTAGTTGAACTGGATACAAATGTATCTAAATTAGGTTCGGATGTAAGACAGTTTACTACAGCATAATTAAATTGAATATGTATTAAGCGTTGCTTATACGGATGGGGGTTTTAAAAAGCCACTCTTTTTGAAGTGTTTTATAACTTCAATTTGAGTGGCTTTTTGTTTCAGGCTGTACACTTTAAGAAGGCAGCAAGAACAGCATCTTCGTGTTCCGTGCCTTTCATTTCCTGCTCTGCAATTTCCTTCATAATCTTAAGATAATCATTTGGAATGATTTTCTTGAACTTGCTTTTCCAGTTATCCCAGTCAGAAAGAATTTCCTTTGCACGTTCACTGCCTGTCTCTGCCGCATGCTGTTCTATAAGCGAATGAAGGCGTGTTTCGTCTGGAGAAGCACCGCAGTTATACAGTGTCGTAGTTTCATCATCGAGAGCATACATTTTTACAAGCTCATGATTAATGCGTTTATAAAGATCATGATTTTCGTCGAGAACGTAGGCAACACCGCCGCTCATTCCGGCGCAGAGGTTCTTTCCTGTTCTGCCGAGAATTACTGCCGTTCCGCCTGTCATGTATTCAAGACCGTGGTCGCCGCAGCCTTCTGCAACAACTGTCGCACCTGAGTTACGAACGCAGAAGCGTTCTCCTGCAACTCCGTTTATAAAGGCTGTTCCGCTCGTAGCACCGAAGAGTGCAACGTTTCCAACGATGATATTGCTGTCGGCAGCGCCTTCGAAGGCGGCCGGTTTTTTAATCACAAGCTTACCGCCGCTAAGGCCCTTACCGAATGCGTCGTTTGCATCTCCTGTAAGGCGCAGTGTAAGTCCTTTTGGAATAAAGGCACCAAAGCTCTGTCCGGCTCCACCCTTAAAGTTTACGCAGTAAGTATCGTCAGCAAGCGTGTTGCCAAACTTCTTCTGGATTTCTGAACCAAGAATTGTACCGACTGTGCGGTCGGTTGACTGAATGTCGATTGCATCTTCGGTTTTATTCTTTTCAAAATCCGGTACAAGCTTTGTAAGATCGATTCTCTTTTCCAGTTCAAAGTTGAAGAGGGAGCGGTCTTTTTTCCAGGCGTTGAGATCACCGGTGGTTGAGCCTGCGGTCCCTGAGCCTGGTCGAAGGGTCGAAACCACATTTGCTAGCACGCGGCTCATATCTACTAAGCCGGCTCGTTTGAAGCCCTGCTTATCTTTAAGCTTGAGCAAATCTGTACGGCCGCAGAGTTCTTCTACTGAGTGAACTCCGAGCTTTGCCATAATCTCGCGCATTTCCTGTGCGATAAACTTCATGAAGTTTTCAACATATTCCGGTTTTCCAGGGAACTTAGCGCGGAGCTTTGAGTTTTGAGTTGCAACACCAAACGGACAGGTATCCAGCTGGCATACGCGCATCATAGAACAGCCCATTGTAATAAGAGGAGCAGTTGCAAAACCAAACTCTTCTGCACCAAGAAGGGCTGCAATTACAACATCACGGCCGCTCATAAGTTTTCCGTCGGTTTCTATAATAACACGACCACGCAAACCATTCTGAATTAAAGTCTGGTGAGTTTCTGCAAGTCCAAGTTCCCAAGGAAGTCCGGCATGATGAATTGAACTAATTGGAGCAGCACCAGTTCCACCGTCGTGGCCACTAATTAAAATTACCTGAGCACCGGCTTTTGCAACACCAGCGGCAATTGTTCCAACTCCAGCTTCACTAACAAGTTTTACACTTATTCGT
>JAEEGL012081007.1_pt1 | contig 14825 bp, 15 predicted proteins | sample 9134231 | NCBI WGS metagenome assembly JAEEGL01 (sample SAMN16246548, study PRJNA631951) | gut metagenome | biome: gut microbiome; feature: rumen; material: fiber-attached | host: Bos | place: Iran: Karaj | collected 2018-10 | reverse complement strand
AGGATATGAAGTTCATGTTGCAACGTCAGATGACGAAGGCGAGAAATTTGATTTCTGTGACGTTAAGCACAAAATAACCATGGAGCGTTCTCCGTTTAAAGTTAATAATATAAAAGCCATTGGTCAGATGGTAGAGCTTATTAAGAGCGAAGAATTTGACATAATTCATTGTCATACACCAATGGGAGGAGTTGTAACAAGACTTGCAGTGCGAAAGCTTCGCAAACGTTCACTATGTAATGACACACAATTGATTTATACAGCTCATGGCTTTCACTTTTATAAAGGGGCTCCATTTATTAACTGGGCAGTTTATTACCCAATTGAAAAATGGCTTTCTAAGTACACGGATAAATTGATTACGATTAATCATGAAGATTATAATCTAGCAGTTTCTAAAAAATTTAAAGTCAAGAAGATTTATAAGATTAATGGAGTAGGTGTAGATGCTGAAAAGTTTAATTTCTATATGTCTGAGGAAGATAAAAAAAGGCTTAAAAGAGAGCTATCTTCGTTAAATGATAGCTTTAAGATAAATAAAGAAGATATTGTAGTAACATATGTAGCAGAATTAATACCACGTAAGAATCAACATATGATTTTAGAAATAATGAAATCAATTACAGAAAAGGATTTGAATTGCAAAATCAAGCTTTTGTTAGTTGGCACGGGCAAATTAATGTCTGAATATGAAGAAAAAATCAAAAGCTATAATCTTAAATCTTATGTTCTTATAGCAGGCTATAGAAAAGACGTTCCAAAGTTATTAAAAATTAGTGACATAGCTATCTCTTGTTCAAGGCAAGAGGGGCTTCCATTTAACTTGGTTGAAGCTCAGATGTCAGGGCTTCCTTGTGTGGCAACCAATTGCAGAGGCAATAATGAAGTTATTGATGAGAATGAAACCGGATACTTAATTGCCAAATTTGATAAAGACAAATTTGAAAATAAACTATTGAAATTAGTCAACAGTGAAACGATGAGGCATCGTATGGGAAAGAATGCAATAGAAAATAGTAAAAAGTATAAACTTTCTAAAATTTTGGATGAAATGAAGAAGATATATGAGGAATAATAAAAAGGGTGTGTGATTATTTGGAATACAATGAAAAGAAGATTTCAATAATAATTCCTTGCTATAACGTGGAAAAATATGTTGGCCAATGTTTAGATAGCATTATTAATCAAACATATAAAGAACTAGAGATTATACTTGTAAATGATGGCTCTAAAGATGAAACTCTTCAAATAATTCAAGGATATGCCAAAAAAGACAGTCGAATTATCGTTATTAATCAACAAAATCAAGGACTTTCAGAATCAAGAAATAATGCTTTAGATAAGGCAACTGGTGATTACATAATGTACGTTGACTCAGATGATTGGGTTGAAACGAATATGTGTGAACGATGCATGAAAGAAATAGAAGCAGAGTCGGCTGAATTAGTACTATTTTCGTATGTTCGTGAATACGAAGGAAAATCAATTCCAAAGAGCCAATTTAGCGAGTCCAAAATTGTATTTAACAAAAATGATGTCAAAAATAAACTTCAAAGAAGAATCTTCGGTCCATACGAAAAAAATGAATTAGCTCATCCAGAAAAACTTGATTCTCTGTCAACAGCGTGGGGAAAATTATATACGAGAGAAATTGTTGACAGAATCAGGTTTAGATCATTTAAAGAAATTGGTGCTACTTGTGAAGATGTTTTTTATAACATAGAGGCACTAGAAAATGTTTCCAAAGCGGTGTTTATTGATGAACATATGTACCACTATAGAAAGAGTAATTCGAATGCTTTAACTAAATCTGCGGAAAAAGATATGTATTATAAATGGAAAAGAGCATATACGTGTTTAGATAAAATTATAAGTAAAAAACAATACGATAATACATATAAGTGTTCATTAAGCAATAGATTCGCGATTAATTTGATTGCCATAGGTCAAAGAATAGTTAGTTCATCGAATGCAACAAAATATAAAAAAGAAATGCTTAAAAATATCCTAGATGATGAATTATACGTTCAAACTATTAAAGACTTAGATGTGTCATCTATGCCTATGCATTGGAAATTATTTTTTACAAGTGCAAAGAAAAAGAATTATGGAATGGTTTATCTATTATTTAAATTCATAAAAATATTGTCTTCAAAGGTTTAGTAGTGTTTTTTTGAGTATAGCAAAAGGTTGTGAAATAATTGGAAAAAGACTTAGTAACTGTAATTGTGCCTATGTATAATGTTGAAAAATACATAAATCAATGTGTCGATAGCATTATTAATCAAACATATAAAAATCTTGATATAATTTTAGTGGATGACGGATCACCAGATAGATGTGGAAAGATAGCAGATGAATATGAACAAAAGGACTCTAGAATATCTGTTATCCATAAACAAAATGGTGGTGTAAGCGCAGCTAGAAATACAGCTTTAGATGTTGCTAAAGGCAAGTTTGTAATGTTTGTAGATGGGGATGATTATTTAGCTGAAGATGCGATTAGTTTTTTGCATGACGAATTGGAAAAAAACAATGCAGACATTGCTACTGGAGGAACTTATGATTTTAGAGATAACGATGGAAAACATATGAACCTTACAACGAAGCGATTTGACAAACAGTTCGATAAGGTTGATGCTCTAAAAGAATTCTTCCGTGAAGAGTATTTTTCTTGCGTAATTTGGGGAAGGCTATACAAAAGAGAAGTAATTGGAAAAGAACGATTTTTAGAAGATGTTAGTTTTAGTGAGGATTTTGACTTCTTATATAGAATATTAAAAAATATTAATAGATTTACGGTCAATACTAATAAAGATGTGACATACTATCGATTGAGAACAGATAGCTTGGCTAATCATACGTACGATAGAAAATTTGAAATAGAAATTGAACTTAGCAAAAAAGTACTTGAAGATGTAAAAAACAATTTCCCTAAAATAGAGTCATATGCGGTTGGCAGATTACAAAGATGTATAGTACGACTTATAAACAAGTATTTTAAGAGCAATATGGAAACTAAAGGAGCTAGATATTTATTTGATGAGATTAAGAAGTATCCAATGAATTTGGATTTTGTATCTAGAATAAGACTATTATTATTAAGATATTTTCCCGGAGTGCTTTTGGGGATTTTGAAGATTCTTGGAAGGGTGTGATTTGTATTAGCAGTGAGAATCCATTGATATCTGTCGTTGTTCCTGTTTATAAAGTGGAGCAATATCTTGCAAAATGCATAGATAGCATTAGAAATCAAACATACCAAAACCTTGAAATAATTCTTGTTGATGATGGCTCACCCGATAGTTGCCCTAAAATATGTGATGATTATGCCAAGACAGATTCAAGAATTAAGGTTATTCATAAGCAAAATGGCGGGCTTTCTGATGCTAGAAATAAAGGAATCGAACGCGCAACTGGAGATTATATTGGATTTGTAGATTCGGATGACTATATAGATGAAGGCATGTATGAGTATTTGTATAATCTTATTAAAGAGAATGATGCTGATATTTCGACGTGTGGGCATTTTATAATTGAGAATGAAAAGAAGACTGAATTCTGTTCTCAAGAGACAATGATTCTCGATAATATAGGCGCTTTAAAGCTTCTTGCTGATGAAGTAATAGTTAAGAGTCATGCATGGAACAAATTATATAGAATTAAGCTTTTTGTTGAGAATGAAATAAGGTTTCCAGTCGGACGTACAATTGAAGATGTTGCCACTATTTATAAAACTTTTTATTATTCAAAAACTATAGCTGTTGGGAACAAATCATATTATAACTATTTGGTAAGAGATAGTAGCATTATGAATCAATCAAATCTAAAAAGAGATAAGTTTTATATTGAGCATATGACAGAACGATTTAGATTTTTTGAGAATAATTCTGAATTAAGAGAGTGCTATTTTAACAGTTTAATTCATCACATAATCATTCTATATTCTAGAAAAGATAAAGAATTACTTAATTATTTATCTGAAAATGATATATTAGACAATGCTATGAAATTAGGTGAAAATGATAATTTGGCTGCAAGTTTGCCAAAAAATGAAGCCTTGAAATATAGAGTAATTAAGATTAGCCCAGCTTTATTTCGTTTGTTATTAAAAATGAACTCTTTACTGAATGTTTTTACACATAAGTATGAAAAAAAGCATAATTTAAAGTAAATATATAAAAAGGAGATTTAAATTTGAGTGATCAGATAGATTTTGTTATTACGTGGGTTGATGGCGGAGATAAAGAGTGGCTTGCCGAAAAATTGAAATATCAAGGAAAAGATGTTGATACAAATGATGTGATAAATGCGGCAAATAGATATAGAGATATGGAAACACTGAAGTACTGGTTTAGATGCGTTGAAAAATATGCGTCATGGGTAAATAGAATCTTTTTTGTCACATGGGGGCATATTCCTGATTGGTTAGATACAAATAATCCGAAACTTAGAATTGTAAACCACAAGGATTACATACCTTCTGAATACTTGCCAACTTTTAATTCTAATGTAATTGAATTGAATTTTCATAGAATTGAAGAATTGTCAGAATGTTTCGTGAACTTTAATGATGATATGTTTATACTAGACTATATTTCTAAAGATTACTTCTTTCATGAAGGGCTTCCAAGAGGAACCGCTATCATACGTCCAATATTTCCATTGGCAAACTTTGACCATACCACACTAAATAACTATATAGTTATTAATAGGCATTTTGACAAGGATGAAGTGTTTAAAAAACATTTTGGCAAATTTTTCAATTATAGATATGGAAAGTACTTATTATCTTTTCCAGTTTTAAATCATTTCAAAACGAGAATTTGTGGGTTTCTTGAAACTCATTCAGCTATTCCTCACTTAAAAAGTACAATGGAGGAGGTCTGGAAAGAGGAATATGACGCTTTAGATAATGCCTGTAAAAATAGATTTAGAACTAATTCGGATATTAGCCATTGGCTATTTGAAAAATGGAATTTTATGACTGGAAGATTTTACCCAATTAGCCAAAGGTCCAAAGTTCATATTGATATTAGTGACAATAATGAAAGAGTAATAGATACTATTTTAAATAGAAAATGTAAGGTTGCCTGCATTAATGATGCTGATATGAATTATGATTTTGAAAAAGCAAAAAAAGAAATTATTAAGGCTTTTGAAGAAACTTTACCTGAAAAATCAAGTTTCGAAAAATAGGAGTTTATTATGAAAAATGAACTAGTGTCTGTTATTGTGCCGGTGTACAATGTAGAAAAATATTTATCTAGGTGTATAGATAGCATATTATCACAAACATATAAAAATTTGGAGATAATTCTTGTGGATGACGGCTCAACAGATAATAGCCCAATGATATGTGACGATTATAAAAATAAAGATAGTAGAATTAGAGTAGTTCACAAAAAAAATGAAGGTGTAAGTGTTGCCAGAAATACAGGACTAGATTTAGCAAATGGCACATATATTTCTTTTGTTGATAGTGATGATTGGATTGAGCCTAACTTATATGAACGAGTTATTACATGCATTAATGAAAAAAAGGCAGATATTGTAAAATATCATTACGTAGTTGAGGAAAATGGAGTTTCCAAGAATACTGGCTGCAATTATAATTATACAGGATTTGTTGATAAGAAAGAGTTAATTAGTATATTATTGGCGGCTAAAATACAAGGAGAATGTTGGTCATATGTTTTTAAGAAAGAATTACTAAGCAAAAGCCTTCGTTTTGAAAACAATATTATATATGGAGAAGATATTCTTTTCACAGTAGAACTATTTTTAATAGCAAATAGTATCTACTTTGTTGAAGATAGTTTCTATCACTATTTTCAAAGTAATGATGGCTCTGTTACTAAAAATGCGAATAAAGCAATAGAAATAATTAAGACAATATGCATAGTGTATGAAAAGCAAAAGATGATTTATAAGAAATATGATGAATTAAACAACATCGTAGACAAATGTACTGCGACTAATTTGTTTATAAAAGTATGTTATCACATTAATAAGATCTACAAAATGAATAAGCAAAAAGAAATAGAAAGTTTTTTACTAGATGATGAGCCATTTAGAAAACTGACTAAAAATGTTGACTCAAAAAAAATAAAAATGAGTTATAAAGTGTTTCGATTTTTAGTCGTTCATCGATTAAGAATTTGTCTTAGAGCATATGGAAAAATGAAATGTATGATGATTAATATAAATAAATAGTTAATATCTAAGGAGAGAGAATCGTTGAAAGAACCATTAGTAAGTATTATTGTGCCGATATATAATGCGGAAAAGTATTTAGATGAATGTTTGAAGAGTATTATCAATCAATCATATGGAAATATTGAAATGATACTTATTGATGATGGCTCTTCAGACAAAAGTCCTCAAATATGTGATAATTATGCTAAAAAGGATAAAAGGATAAAAGTAATTCATAAAAAGAATGGAGGAGTAAGCTCCGCAAGAAATGATGGAATATGTAACGCAGTTGGAGAATTCGTTATATTTGTTGATTCAGATGACACAATTGATAAGGACTCAGTAGAAAAGCTGTTACGAAATATTGGCGATTGTGATATTTTGATTAGTAATTTGAATATTGATGGCAGTCCTATGACATGTAACATTCATTCTAAAGTATTGGACAAGTTTGAAAAGAAAAACTTCATTGATTCGGCTCTTTATGTAATAGATGGATATAATAAAAATGTTGCTTATAATCCTGGGAAAATGGTTAAATTATCTTTAATTAATGATAATAATGTCAGATACAATACTAAAATGAAATATGGAGAAGATACATTGTTTTTCTTAACTCTTTTCTCAAAAACAGACAAGATTTTTTATCTTAACGATCACTTTTATAATTATAGAATAGTAGACGATTCTGCTTCCCACAGAGTTGATTCGTTCTTTTTTGATAAATTAATATTGTTCTACAATAATATTATGGCTTCAGGACTTGTTAGTAGGGAAAGTTTGTACTTGAATATAGTGGATGAAACTCATAAAAATTGCTTGAGGCATTTTTTTAGAGAAAGTGCAATGTACGAATCATATTGTAATTATATAAAAAAGGACATAGTACAAGAAGCATTAAAAAATGTGAAATATGGTAGACTTAAATTGTCTAGACGAATTACGGTCTTTCTTTTAAGACACAGATTGTATTTCTTTAATAGACTTTATTATTTGGTTTATATTAAAGTCATAAAAAAATAGATAGGATTATTAGTGTTGATGCGTGGTGAAATAGTAATGAAAGATGAATTAATTTCTGTAATTGTGCCAGTGTATAAAGTGGAAAAGTATTTAAGACAGTGTCTAGATAGCATAATTAATCAAACTTATAAAGATATTGAGATTATATTAGTTGATGATGGTTCTCCAGATAATTGCCCTCAAATATGTGATGAATATGCAAAAATTGATAGCAGAGTAAAAGTAATTCATAAAAAAAATGGTGGACTTAGTTCTGCAAGAAATTCTGGCATTGATATTTGTAAGGGTGAATATATTTCTTTTGTTGATTCTGATGATTACATAGATGAATGTTTTATAGAGTCTTTATACAAGGCTATTCAAACAAATGAGGCTGATATATCTCAATGTGACTTTGTCGATTTTATTGATGGAGAAATTGATACTAAATCAGTTAAAAGTGCAAAACAAAAGCTATATAATAGTCTTGAAATGCAAAAAAAGATTTATGAACCAGATGGATATAGGAGCGTTGTCGTTTGGAATAAGTTATACAAAAGGCACTTGTATAAGGAATTAAGATTTCCAGATGGCAAGATAAATGAAGATGAATTTACAACTTATATTAACTTTGATAATTCAAAAAAGATATGTGTACTTGATTCTAAGCTATATTTTTATCGTAAACGTGATAATAGTATTATGGGAAGACCATTTAATCTTAAGAGGTTTGATGTGTTTGAGGCTTACAAAGATAGAATAGACTATTATGACGGGAAAAGACACATATGTGATGATTACATGTTTTTATATTCTAGATCTATTGAACGATTGTATAGTATATCTAAAGAGTATTATTTTTTGATTCAAGATTCAAATTTCGAGAATAAAAAAGAATTATTGAATAGATTAAATAGTGAAATTATGAATTCTCGTAGGTATTGTAAAAAAACAAACTTTGTAACTATGAAGTACAGAAAGGTTCTAGCATTTTTAAAAGCTCCATGGTTGTACTATCATATGGCTAAAATAAAAGACAAATTTTTGTTATGACAATTAATACTATAAATATTTGATAATATTTATAGAGAGCTAATTATTCTGGCATTATGAAAAAAACATTTAATAAGTCAAGACTTGATGCTATATATGCTTATAAGGATAGAATGTCCTTTTATAAAGACCTAAATTATGAAGAATTATATCGGCTTCAAGTAGAAAAATTGCAATTAAAATTGTCTTTTTATTATTTTATGACGCGAATCAAAGACAATATTTTTTTATTGAAAGAGGACAAGTAATTGGAAGATATTAAAACTTTAGAAAATAAAACCATATCTGGATTGTTTTGGAAATATCTTGAGAGAATGGGAGCTCAGATTATTTCTTTTATAGTATCTATAATACTAGCTAGAATTCTTGATCCAGAGCATTATGGTACTATTTCAATAGTTACTATTTTTATTTCTTTAGCTAATATATTAGTCACAAGTGGAATAGGAAACAGCTTAATTCAAACAAAAAGAATACATAAGATTGATTATTATACAATGTTTTCTGCAAGTTTCATATTATCAATATTGTTTTATATAGTTTTATTTTTTTTGGCACCTACTATTTCACATATATATAATAATTCTGAATTAATTTCAGTAATCCGTGCAATGGGTTTAATACTGATACTTTCTTCGCTTACTACAGTTCAACATGCATATGTTAGCAGAAATATGATTTTTAAGAAATTCTTTTATGCTACGCTTATTGGAACTATAATTGGAGCAATAGTTGGAATCACTATGGCTTATTGTGGATTTGGAGTTTGGGCATTAGTTACGCAAACAATGGTTAAATCAATAATGGATGTTTTTGTTTTGTGCTATACAATAGATTTAAAACTTAAGTTTTGTTTCTCTAAAAAGAGTTTTAAAAGACTATTTTCGTATGGATTTAAGTATATGTTAACTAGTTTTATTGGCGGTTTCTTTAATTATTTAAAAGGATTTATAATTGGGTTGAAATATTCTTCTACAGATTTAGCATTTAGTACTAAAGGCGAGCAAATTCCATCTGTTGCTGTTAATAATTTGTATTCCGCTATAGAATCAGTTCTTTTTTCTACTGTTTCAAGATTAAATAGTGAGCCTGAAAGAATTAAAGCTTTTGTGAAAAATGTATTAAGTATTTTAACTTTTTGTATTATGCCTCTAATGTTTGGAGTTATTGCTTGTGCAGATAATATTGTAGCTGTTTTATATACTGATAAGTGGGCTCCTATAGTACCTTATTTACGAATTTTATCATTTCAATATGCATTTTCTATTGTAGGAACGTTAAACCTATTAATTATAAATGCAAGAGGTAGAAGTGATATATCTTTAAAACTGGAAATAATAAAAAAACCAGTCTATGTTTTGTTTATTTTTATAGGAATGATGTTTGGCCCATTATATATTATTCTAGCAAATGCATTATATACTGTATTTGGAATTATTATTAATACTATTCCAAATAAGAAATTAGTTAATTATGGACTACTTGAACAAGTAAAGGATATTATGCCTAATATTATATCTGCATTAATTATGATGATAGTTACGATGTTAATTGGAAGATTAGAAATGAATAATACAATAGTGTTATTACTTTTACAGGTGATTCTAGGTGCAATAGTATATGTTTCTTTACAAATACTTTTAAAAAATGATAATATTAAAATTATAGTTTCATTTTTAAAAAAAATTGCCTTTAAATATATTTTGAAGAAGGGGAATAAAAGTGCTAGTTAAAGAAATTTTAAAAAGAGCATTATTAAAAATTATGGCATTAGAAATATTTCCAATTAAAAAGAATAAGATTATATTTGACAACTTTAATGGAAAAGGATTTGGTTGTAATCCAAAATACATAGCTCTAGAATTAATAAAATCTCGGAAAAAAAATCGATCTTGTATGGGTAGTTAATGATTTAAATGAAGATATGCCAGCCAGTATTAGAAAAGTTAAAAGAGGAACATTTAAATCGTATTTTGAATGGGCAACTGCTAAAATATGGGTAGATAATGTTAGAAATTATAAAGGGATAAACAAAAAGAAAAAACAGTATTATATCATGACTTGGCATGGTCCATTTAGATTAAAGAAAATTGAAGCCGAAATAGCTGAAAATTTATCTAAACAATATGTGGAAGATGCAAAATACGATGGAAAAATAATGAATTTAACTACTGTTAATAATGATGATATGTATTACTCTATTAGAAATAATTTTTGGTACAATGGAGAAATTCTAAAAGTTGGAGTTCCTAGAAACTCAGTTTTGCAAAATACTAGTGAAGATATAATTAAAAAAGTACATAATAAATTTAGTATCCCTTTAAATAAAAAGATTGTACTTTATTGTCCTACATTTAGAGATAATGGAGATTTAAATGTATATAAGTTTGATTATCATAGAGTATTATTAGAACTAGAAAAAAAGTTTAAAAATGAATATGTCTTTTTAATAAAATTACATCCTAATGTAAAGATAGAAGATGTTAATTTTATAAACTATGATGGAGTGATTATTAATGCAAATAGATACAATGACACTATAGAGTTGCTAGCTAGTTCAGACATAATTGTTACAGATTATTCAGGCTTAATGTTTGATGCTATGGCTTATAATAAAAAAGTTTTTATTTATGCTAGTGATTTTGAAGTTTATGGAAAAAATAGAGGCTTTATATTTGATTTAAACAATATTCCTGCTTTAATATCTATGACACAAGATGAGCTTATAAAAAACATTAAAACATTTGATGATAGTAATTACTTACAGAAATGCAAAGCTTTTTTTGACAAATTAGGATTAATAGAAAATGATACCTCGGTTCAAGTAATTACGAGTAGAATATATAAAGAAATGGGCGTGTAAAGTGAAAATTAGGAATGTATTATTAAGTATTAAGAATGGAAATTTTTTTGAAAAGGTATACAGAAAATTTGGTAAAATCGAATTGCTAAGAAATAATGTTATTATAAATAAAGCAAATCAAGATAAATGTTATAGAAAATATAAAAAGAAATATAAATATGTTATAGAGAGTTTTAATTATGATGATTCATTGAAACAAGAACAAGTCAAAATTGTATGGGTTTTTTGGTATCAAGGACTTAAAAATGCACCGATGATAATAAAAAAATGTATTGAAAGCCAGAAGAAGTATTTAGAAGGATATACTATTAATATTATCACAAAAGAAAATATAAAAGATTTTGTTTCTTTGCCTGAATATATTTTAGAAAAGTTTAATGATGGAATTATTTCTTATACTCATTTTTCGGATATATTAAGAATTTCTTTACTAGCTGAGCATGGTGGTATTTGGCTAGACAGTACGGTTTTACTTACTGATAGGTTGCCTGAATATATTACTGATAGCCCATTTTTCGTATATAAGAGTATAGAATTAGATAGATCAGATACAAGTCAGTTAGTGGCTTCAAGTTGGTTGATATCATCTTATACTAATCAAAAGATTTCTTTATTAACAAGAAATTTACTTTATGAGTATTGGAAAAAAGAGAATAAACTTGACGATTACTTTCTCTTTCATATTTTATTTAAATACGCAACTGAAAATTGCCAAAAAGAATGGAAAATGGTTCCAACCTATTCTAATATTAATCCCCATATTTTGTATTTCGAATTTTTAGATGGATTTGATGAAAACCGTTTTAAGGATATTTTGAAAATTTCTTCTGTTCATAAATTAAACAGAAAAACTGTAAATGAGAATAAGAATTTGTACACATATTATGATTATATTATAGAGCATGATATATAAACATAGACTATCTAAAAAGGGATGATTTCATATGATTATAGGATATACAGCTGGAGTATATGATTTGTTTCACATAGGGCATTTAAACTTACTTAAAAATGCCAAAGGAATGTGTGACAAATTAGTGGTAGGGGGTTACGGTTGATGAACTAGTAAAATATAAAGGGAAAAGTGCAATGATACCATATGAAGATAGAGCGGAGATTATTCGTTCCATTAAATATGTCGATGCTGTAGTTCCCCAGTATGACATGGACAAACTTTCTATGTGTAAGAAATTGGGTGCATCTTATTTGTTTGTTGGGGACGATTGGTATAACACAGAAAAATGGAATAAATATGAGGAAGAATTTGCAAAAGAAGGGATAAAAATAATATATTTTCCTTATACACAGGGTATATCATCAACCAGAATTACGGAGGCTTTGGAAAAAGTTAGAGGTTGGACTCAAGTACCCAATAAAACTAAATTAAATATAGATGTGGAGGATAAAAAAATGATAAATAAAGATTTTTGTTTAAGCTCATATATAGCTTATAGATATATATATAAAGAAGAATATGATTTTTATGATGGGATGAAGCATACATTATATAGAGCTATTCCTCTAAATGAAAGAATAAAGGTTAAAACTTCAAATGATATTGATAATCAAATAAAAAAACAATTTGATGAACTTTATAAAAAATATAATAAAATTGGAATACTTTTGTCTGGGGGACAAGATAGTGCGATATTAGCATCTTATTTAAAACCAGGTAGCAATGCATATACATTTTGTACCAATTTATCTAATGTTTATGATGAAGAATTAGAAAGATCAAAAAAGTATTGCGAAAAATATCAATTAAATCAAGTTATGGTTGACATCTCATTTGATGATTATAAAGAATATAGTCCAATTGTTATGAAAACTAAATGCGCACCAGTACATTCAATTGAGCCTCAGATATATAAAGCTGCTATTATGGCAAAAGAAAATGGCGATGAACTTGTTATTGTTGGAGAAAGTTCCGATTTAGTTTTTGGTGGCATGGATAAACTTTTAGCAAAAGATTGGGGTTTTGATGAATTCGTAAAAAGATACACCTTCCTTGACCCTAAATTAGTCTTAGCAAATCCAATTGATGTAGGTGATTTGTTTGAACAATATAGACTACCTAATAACAAAATTGATTTTATGAAATTTATGGATGATGTCTTTGCAATTGAAAGTTCTAGTTCATATTTAAATGCATTTAATACTGCTAACATTGATTATTACGATCCTTATGCAAAACTTATTATGAGTGAGCCACTTGATTTAAATAGAGTTAGAAATGGAGAAGCCAAATACCTTATTCGAGAATTATTTGCTAAAAAATATCCTGAAATACCAGTGCCTGAAAAAAAACCAATGCCTAGACCGGTAGATGCTATATTTAAAGATTGGAGTGGACCAATCCGTCCTGAATTTAGAAAAGATATTCCGATGAATGAATTATCTGGTAATCAAAAATGGCAATTATGGTGCGCAGAGGAATTTTTAAATGAATATGAAGGCTAATTATGAAGAAAGATTCAATTACTAGCAGTATTATATTTAATAAAAAAAATGGTAGAAATATAAATATTGACCTTGTTAAAGGTTTGTGTATCCTTTTTGTTTTTATAGGACATAGTGGAATTGTTACACATAATTATAGAGTAATATGGACAAGTTTCTTTATGTCTTCATTTGTATTCTTCTCAGGATACTTGTTTAAGTATAAAGAAAATACAAATTTGACAATAATACATAAAACAAAGAGATTACTTATAGTATATTTATTATGGACTATTATTCCATTTTTTATTTTATCTTTGCACTCTATGATTGGTCTTAAGAAAATTCCATCTGATTTTACAAATATCCTCTTGAAAATAATTATAGGAATTGATCAACCAAGCTATTTAGGTCAAATGTGGTTTTTATATGCTTTATATGTAATAGAACTAATATATATTCTAATTGATAATGTATTCAAGAATAAAAAACTAAAAGTTTTTGTTATTATATTATTGGCAGTATTTGGAATTTTACTAAATAAATTTGGTTATAAACTACTAGCATGTAGAATTGACACAGCGTTGATTATGTTACCAATATTTTATTTTGGTATTATTATGAGGCATACTACAAATGAATGTGTAAAATCAATAATGAATATGAAAATTAAAGAGTATATACCATTAATTATTGTATATTTGTCTTTGGTATATATTAATGGTATTCTTTCTGATTTTAGTATTAGTATTTGGGCGGGGATTTATGGAGTATTCTTATTGTTTTATATAAATGCCTTTTTAGGAACAATTTTAACATATAATATTTTTAATTCTTTAAATTCATTAAAATGCAAACTATGTAAGATTATTAATTCTATATTTTTATTTTTTGGTAGTAACTCAACAACATGTTTAATTACAATGAATTTGGTTATATATACATTTGGAAAGTTTATTGATAAATTGGATATATTTATAACAATTTCAGAGGATCTAAAACCATTTTTGATTTTCATACTTTCAACTTTAATACAAATACCAATAGCTTGGGCTTTAAAAAACAAGTATTTAAAATGGCTTAAAGGTGAATTTTAATGATTAAAAAAGAAATAGATTATATTAAACTTAGAAGAGTTGGACTATTAGCCTTTTTCATGCACTTTTTCGTAAATACGTATGTCGGAAAAGCACTAGATTGGATAAAAGGACACGAAATAATTAATTTAGTTCCGTATCAGCTATGGATTGTAATTGTTGTTTCCTTAATT
>JAEEGL016108823.1_pt1 | contig 14826 bp, 7 predicted proteins | sample 9134231 | NCBI WGS metagenome assembly JAEEGL01 (sample SAMN16246548, study PRJNA631951) | gut metagenome | biome: gut microbiome; feature: rumen; material: fiber-attached | host: Bos | place: Iran: Karaj | collected 2018-10 | reverse complement strand
ACGTCGAGCAGGATGTCGTTGGTCTTCTGGATGTAGTACTCGAGAGATCCATTCAGTCGGCCTCTGAACAATGAGAAGTCGATACCAAAGTTCCAAGTCTTGGAGAACTCCCAGCCCAGTTCGGGGTTAGGCAGTGCATTCACATAGTATCCAGCCCTGTAGGTGTTGCCGAAGTTATAGTTGCGCACGGCGAGTCCACCGAGTGTGGAATACGGGTTGATACTCTGATTGGAGGTCTCACCATAACCTACACGCAGTTTGAGGTTGTCGACCCATGTGATGGGCTCCATGAAGCTCTCGCGTGAAATATTCCAACCAGCGCTCACTGCGGGATAGGTATGCCACTGATGACCCTTGGCCAAGCGTGAGGAAGCATCCGAACGAACGGCGACAGAAGCCATGTACTTGTTGTCATAAGAATACATCGCACGACCCATCCAGGAGATCAAACCGCTCTGCCAGTAGTTGTAACCTGTGAGGTTGGCTTGGCCTGTAGCCTTGTCGAGTGCATAGTACTGGAAATAATCAGCAGGAATGCCCTGTGCGCTGGCACCTGTAGCCTCATAGGTTGTCTGCTCTGCAGAGTACATGCCAACAAGATTCAGGTTGTGCTTCTCTGCGAAGATGCGGTCGTAGGTGACGAGGTTCTCTACAGCCCAGTTGTAAGTCTGGTTCTCAGAGATGCCACCGCCGTTGATAGCATTCTCGTCCTTGTTGTTCACACCCGTACCGGTGAAGTTACCACCCTTTGATGAACGGTAGTTCAAACCGATGTTGATGCGATAGCTCAGTCCATCTACCCATGGGCACTTCAACTCGCCGAAGAGAGTATTGTAAGAACCGATACCCTTGTTCTCATTCAACCACACATCCTTGTCACGCTCTACGGTTTCCTTGGTTACAACGCTCTGGTCGTCGGCAGGAAGAGAGATATACCGCTTCAAGTTGCCATCTTCGTCATAAGGACTGGCCAAGGGGCTCTTGCTCAGTACACCATACATATCATTGACACCCTGATTCTTGCGGAAGCTGTTGTTGGTGCTCAATCCAAAGCGGAACCACTTGCCGACCGTCTGGTCGAAGTTACCGCGTACGGAGATACGGTCATAAGCCTCAGTAGGAACAACAGACTCGTCATGGTAGTAGCCGGCGCCGAAGCTATAGCTGCCGCCATTGGTACCACCTGTCACGCTCACGTCATGGCTGTGACCCACACCTGTCTTATAGTAAAGATCCTGCCAGTCGGTATTGGTGTCGTCGCTCTCGTCGAGGGAGTTCTGATACAAGCCAGCATACTTGCGGAACTTCGAGAACGTAGGACCGTCCATCATGGGATACTTGTGGAAGACCTTCTTAAAGCTAACATATCCATTGTAGGACACCTTGGCGGGTGCTCCCTGGTAGCCCTTGGCTGTAGTGATGATGATCACACCATTGGCACCACGGGAACCGTAGATAGCGGTAGCGGAAGCGTCTTTCAGAATATCCATAGACTTGATGTCAGCAGGATTGATATCGGAGAGCTGGCCCATGAAGGGGATACCATCGAGCACGATCAGCGGGTCGTTGCTGGCGCTCAGTGAGCGCTGGCCACGGATGCGGATCTGCATCTCCTCACCTGGTTTGGAAGAGGTCTGTGTCATGAGCACACCGGCCACACGTCCTTGCAGTGCTTGTGCTGCGTTGGTAGCGGCGATCTGGTTCAGCTTCTCACCATTGACATTGGCCACAGAACCCGTGACGGCCTCACGGCGCTGTGTACCGTAACCGATGACGACCACCTCATTGAGGTTTCCGCCCTCAGCTTCAAGTAAAATATTAAGGTTGGACTGATTGCCCACCCTGATTTCCTGTGTCACATATCCCACATAAGAGATAACGAGTGTGGCACCCGGCTGCACATTGATGGAGAAGTTTCCATCGAAGTCAGTCACGACACCATTGGTGGTGCCTTTCTCCATGACGGTGGCTCCAATGAGCGTACCTTCTTTGTCGCTGACACGTCCGGTCACTTTTTTGGCCTGCTGCACGGCGTTCACCGATTCAGCATCTGGTGTGGCCGCAGCGACTTGCGGGGTAAAGAACAGCCCCAACGAGCATAGCCCCACGAAAGAGATGGTTTTTCTTAAGTTCGCATACATAGCATTTCTTTTTAAGTTATTTAAAATTTAGGTTGCTGTAAACATTCAATTTTTTGATTGTATTTTGTTTCTTTAAACATTTTATACATTTAGTTTTGGCAAAGGTATATTATTATTTGTTTCAAGTGCCTAAAAAACGTTCCAAGCCAATTAATAATTGTTTCATATCTAAAAAATGTATCATTTGAAGGGTGTAAATGATAGAAAGGATACGACTTCTGTCTCTATTCCGCTTGCTCCGCATATTCTGTGGGTGTCTTCCCATAATACTTTTTGAAGACGGTAGAGAAATAGGTCTGGTTGTTGAAACCGACTGAATAAGCCACTTGTGCGATATTGACTTTTCCCTCTTTGATGAGACGTGCCGCCTGTTGCAGACGTAGATTACGTATGAACTCACCAGTGGAAATGCCGGTGATTTCTTTCATTTTTCGGTGCAACTGTGTGCGGCTCAGTCCCACCTCCTCGGTCAGTTTGTCCACGTTGAAGTCGGGGTCTTGCAGATTCTCGTTGATGGTTTTCATGATGCGCTCCATCAACGCGTCGTTGTTGCCTTTCACCTCCACTTTCTCTACTTTGTCCTCCTGCGTCTGTGCTCCAGTGAACTTCCCACGGAGTCGGCGCACATTATCGACCAAGTTGTCGACAAGGATATGCAGTTCTTCCATATTGAAGGGTTTGGAGAGATAGGCGTCGGCCCCTTTTCTCAGTCCCTCCAGGCGGTCGCTCACCTCAGCCTTTGATGTCAGCAGGATGACGGGGATGTCGCTGATATGCGTATTGCCTTTAATCTGTTTGAGCAATGTGATGCCGTCCATCTCGGGCATCATCACATCGCTGATGACCAAGTCGTAGGCGTTGCCCGTGAGCAACATTTTCAAAGCCTCACGACCATTGGGAGCCGTGTCGATGCGATACCAGTTGGAGAGTTCGTTTTTGATATAGCGTGCCACCTCGGTATCATCATCGACCACCAGCAAGCGGAAGTTGCGCGATGCTTGCTTTTTGGCTGATGTCTTGGCGACAGTCTCCCTGTCCTCCAGTTCTTCTGGTCTGAGATGATCTTTACCCATAGGCAGACGCACTTCAAGACAAGCGCCCTGTTTTCCATCGGTGCGGTTGTATGCCTTGATTTGTCCGCCATGCATCTGTACGATGGCACGGCTGAGGTTGAGCCCGATGCCGGTGCCCTCGATATGTAAGTCGCTGGAGGTTTTTCCCTGATAGAACCGCTCAAAGAGCCGGTCTGTATTCTCCTCTTTGAAACCAATCCCCGTGTCGGTGACTTTGAGGACGACCTCATGTTCCTCTTTGCCGAGTGACACCGACACTTCTCCCCCATCGAAGGTATATTTGAAAGCATTGGAGAGGATATTGCTGACTACTTTGTCAAACTGTATGCGGTCTATCCACGCTGTCAACGGCCTGTCTTGATGCACAAAGTTGAAATTGATATTGCGCTGCTGGGCATTGTATTGATATAAGGCACAGATGCCAGAGACAAATGGCACAAGATCAGCCTCAGAGCAATGCAGGTGCATCTGGTGCTTGTCGATTTTTCGTTCGTCGAGTATCTGGTTGACCAGCAGCAGCAATTTATTGGCATTGCTGTCGATAGTGTTGATATCATTGATGCTCTCAGGGTCGGTGACCCGTTTTTTGAGTTTTTGCAGTGGTCCCATGATGAGGGTGAGAGGCGACCTGATATCATGTGTGGCATTGATGAGGAAGCGCATTTTCTGCTCGTCGAGATCGGCTTTTCGTCTCCTCTCCAAGAACGCCCATACCAGTCCTGTCGCTCCAAATGCGAGGAGCGCGTAAAAGAGATAGGCCCATGTAGAGGCATACCACGGTGACTTCACTACCACAGTGACGACAGACGACCCAGATGTATAGGCACCGTTGCGTGTGGCTCTCATCTCAATCTTGTAAGTGCCTGGTTTCATCCTATTGAAGGAGATGCTGTTGACCCCTTCGTCGAGTGTGATCCATTCGCCGTTGTTGAGTCTGTATTCGAAACACAGGTTGTCCATGTTCTTGAAGTTGAGCATGGAGTATTCGAGTGTGAAGGAGTTCTGGTCGTATGGTATCTTGAAACGGTCGTTCAGGCAACACACCGGTTTGCCATCGATCATGAAATTGGTAAGATAGACATCCCCACTCAATTCTGTCATCGACCCTCGCACCTCCTCAGGATAAAAAGAGATGACGCCCTCGTGACTGCCGAAGCACAGACGGTCGTCGGCCATCCTCACAGCGGCTCCGAGCACAAACTCACGGCTCTCCAGTCCATTGCCACTGACATGGCTGATGAACCTTTTGCTTTTTTGCTCATATTGCCAAAGTCCATTGGCAGAACTCATCCAGAGGTCACCGCTTCGGGAATTGATGACTGCGTAAATAGGAAAGTTCTCTATCGGTTGTGATCCTGGGAAGAGCGTCATTTTGTTTTCCTGCCGATTGTAGCTATACAGACCGCTCTCCGTTCCCACGAGGATGGTGCCATCTTCCTGTTCGCAAAGCGAGAAACATTGCAGGCCAGAAAGTTGCGAGTTCCACCCAAAGACCTTGAAATACTTTTCCTCAGGATTCATCACGCAGACGCCATTGGACGTGGCAATCCACAACAGCCCCCTGCTGTCGAGGTGCAGTGCCTTGACCCAGTCATTGCACAGTCCACCTTTTTCAGGGCTGATCTGATACATCGAATATTGTTCGGTCTCGCCAGTCGCAGCATGATAGACATACATGCCTTTGCCATAATTGCAGATATAGTAATTGCCCTCGCCATCGTCGGTCATACAATTGATGCCCCATCCGTCCACATGGAGACGTGGCGTACTGGCTCCCGTCACAGGGTTGTAGGCATAGAGGGTGGTCTCACTACCGATCCAGAACTGTCCTTGGCGGTCGCGATAGATGCAGTTGGCCCCTGCGGGTGCTGCCGGTGCTGGTGCGATGACACCGTTTTTATCAAACTGATACACCCCGCTTTTCTGTACCGTGCACCACACGCTGCCGTTTTCTCCGGCTGCGATGCTCGACACACTGCTGCCGAGGATCAAGTTTTGGTTGGCAAATTTCCAGGTTTCGAAAGCCTGCTTACCCTGGCTCATCTCATAAAGGCCCTTCTTATAACAGCTAAGCCACAGATTGTGGTCTTTGTCCTCGAAGATATCGTTGATATTGGCAGAGGCCAGTCCGTAGCGGCTGTCCAGGTTGTCGGCTTTGTTCAACACACGACTGCCGGAGGGTATCACAAAGAGCCCCTGTCCTGAGGTGGCCAAATAGAGGTTTCCCTGATGGTCGATGAGTGCGCCACGTATAGAAACTTTATTGTCGAGCGACTTCATGTCATAGCCAGCGTCGAAGAATTGTCCCTTGGCGTAGTCATACCTCAGGATGCCATACATGCAGACCGCGAGGAAACCTCTGGAGTCGTTTTTGAGAAATTTGATGACCGGTCCGCAAGGCGACTGGAAGTCCTTGACTGAGGAAACTTTCATGCCATGAACTTTCATGCGTGTGATTGCCGCCGTCTGATAAGTGCTCCATATATTGCGCTGCCCATCCTCAAAGAGGACATTGACATAGTCATGTCCTTTGCGCTGTGAGAATTGTTTTTCATGTGTGACCATGTCCTGACCTGCCCGCACGGCATAAACGCCTAGTCCAGAGGTGCCGAAGAGGATATTGCCGTCGGAGTCCTCCATGATGCAGTCGATACGCGGTGTGACATTGCCTGGCAACGGATAACGTATGAAACGGTCGTTCTCATAGTCATAGCGGCACAGACCATGTGCTGTGCCCACCCACAACCGATGTTTACTGTCAGAGAAGAGGGGCGACACATCATTGTGGGGCATCGACGTGGTGTCATTTTTGTCTGTGAAATAATGGGTGAACCGGTATCCGTCAAATTTGTTGAGGCCATATTGTGTGCCCACCCAGATATAGCCGTAGTGATCCTGGATGACACAGTCGGTGAGACTGCTCGACATCATGCCAGCCGTGAAGAGGCGTCCTGAGCCCGCCTGTGCCGGCATAGCGACGACACAGCAGCATAACGCGAGAATATATGAAAAAACATGTTTCATGCTACTTCTTTGCTATTTCTGCTTTCTGGGCGACTCATCAAAAAAGAGAAAGGTGGGCTTATAGCCTCCACAGTCGACCACGACCTTTTCAAAGACGATGCCCGGGTCGAGCGGACGTATCGTCAGCGTGTGTGTACCTGGTTGGCCCGTCACCTGCGCCACACTCTCCACCACTCTTTTTGCCACAGTGGGATAATAGATGCTGTAGATATTCTCAGGCTTTTCGTTGAGCTTTTCGTTGAAGTTCACCTTTACAGGTGTTCCGCCATCTAGTGACACCTCATAGCACAAGCCGCCTTTATTGAGGTAATCGAGGGTAGACTTCACGATGACATGTACTTTTTTGATGTCGGAGACCGTCTCAAACTGATAAGTCAGTTCGGCACCATCTACCGCCTTGGTGTAGGGCCGCAGGGTTATACCGCTGAGTGTGCGCCCCATAAATGGGATGACGGTCCAGTTGGCTTCTGCCGCTTGGCTCAAATGGTGATAGTGCTCAGCTTCCATCGCCACAATCCCATTGCGCTCGGAGAACACATTCCCCTCTGGACGGACTTCCATCCGTTGGACAGCGGGCATGACATCCTTTGGTCCGAAATCATCATTCCACGAGCGGTATCCGATATGTTTCTGGGTCATCATACCTTTCCACTTGCCGTTAGCGATTTTGAGGTTATAGTCAGCACAGAGGGCAGAGTCTCTGCGGAACGCCTGTTCCACCCGGTCAGCCCACAGGTTGCAGTCTGGGTTGCCCTCTCGATACAGTTGCTGGTTCATCGCCTGGGCATAATACATCTGATAGACATTGCCCATAGCCTGGATGGGGAAGAGGATGATCTGCTGGTAGGCGTCGCGGTATTCAGGTTTGAGGGTAGCATATTGTCGCAAGGCTTCCACTTCGAGTTGGGTATAGTCGGCCGTCACCTTCTGCCATTCGCCCGTGGCCAGGTTGTAGGAGCGTCTGTCCAACATTTCCGCCGTGATGCGCCCATTGTATTTGCAGCAAAGATTGAGGATGCGTGCCGCCTCTGCTGCCTGGTCGTCTCCAAACTGCGTGCGGCAGAAGTCGAGCGTGTGGTCGGGTATGACTTCCCCACCCTTCCAGGCCATATCGAGGAAGAGTTGGATAGGATATTCCATCGGTTTGAGGTCGCCCACATTGAGTATCCACATGCTGTTGATGCCATATTCATAGGCCAGCGTGAGTTGTTCCCACATATTCTGTATCGGTGTCACGTTCAGCCACTTGGAGTTGCGTGGTGCTCCTACGTAGTCCACATGATAGTAGAGTCCCCATCCCCCTTTATGCTGGCGCTCCTTGGCATTGGGCACACGGCGCACATTGCCCCAGTTGTCATCGCAGAGGAGCATGATCACGTCGTCAGGCACCCTCATGCCTTTGTCGTAATAATCGAGTACCTCTTTATATAAGGCCCACACCTGTGGTGTCTCTTTGGCAGGTTTCTTAGTCACCTCTTTGATGATTTTGCGCTGGTTGTTGACAATGTCGAGCAGGAGTTTGGTGTCTGCCTCTGCGCTCATCGCCTCATCACCATCGCCACGCATACCAATGGTCACCACATCGTCGGTGTTTTTGATCCGCTCGATACCCTCACGGAAGAATTGGTCGAGTACCTGTTTGTTGGTGCTATAGTTCCATGCCCCATACTCTCTGCGGTGGCGTGCCCACTCCTGGTGATTGCGCCCCATGGGCTCATGGTGCGAAGTGCCGATCACGACCCCCATCTCATCTGCTAGTTGCGAGTTGAGCGGGTCGTCGGCATAGAAGGCCCATGACCACATGGCAGGCCAGAGGAAATTGCCTTTCAGTCTCAGGATCAGTTCAAAGACCTTCTCATAAAACTCATGTCCGCCGAAATCCGTGCCAAAAGTGTTTTTCACCCAGGAGGTGAGGCAAGGTGCCTCGTCGTTGAGGAAAATGCCACGGTATCTCACAGCAGGCTCACCATCGGTGTATGTGCCAGGGGTCAGCCAAATATGCTCATGTTTTTCCACCGGCACGTCGGCCCAATAATACCAAGGTGAGACACCTATCTGCCGTGACACCTCATAGACTCCATAGATGGTACCTCGTTTGTCACTGCCAGTGATGGTCATGCGGTTGTCGTTGATGTCGATGACGTATTTCTCGCGTGCCTTCATCTTGGGGTCTGTAGTGATCACGATACGGGCCTCATCACGCTGGTCTGTGATGACACACTGACCACCACATACTTTCTTGAGGTCTGTGCAGAGGTTATTGGCTGCCCTTAACACCCCTTTCTCACATTGATTGTCAACAAAAATGGACACTATCCCATTTTGATTGAGGAGAGTGCCCCCTTTTTCAAAACAGACAAACGGTTGTGCGGCTCTGACAATGGAGGAAAATAACAAAACGGCACAAAATGTACAAAGTCGGACGATTGTTTTCATGATGACGGTTTTTTAGTCTTTGTCCGCAAAGATAATGTTTTTTTGTCTCCTGTTGGTTTTCTAACCTCAAAAAATGTTCCAATGAAACAAAATCAAAAACAATCGCCACGAATCAAAATCAAATAACAAGGGAAATATCGCAAAAAAAGAGGTGACCTGTCAGATCACCTCTATTCCCATTTTCTCGCACAACTGGAGACTTAATTCCTTGAGTTTGAACTTCTGTATTTTGCCCGATCCCGTCAAGGGGAACTGATCGACAAAGAAGACATATTTTGGTGTCTTGTAGCGTGCGATCTTTCCTTTGCAGAAGTCGCGCACATCCTCCGGTTCCATCTTGACACCCTCTTTCAGGATGATGAAGGCGCCCACCTCCTCGCCATATTTCTTGGAGGGCACAGCCGCCACCTGCACATCACTGATGCCAGGCATGTGATAAAGGAATTCTTCTATCTCTCTCGGATAAACATTCTCTCCACCACGGATGATCATATCCTTGATACGTCCGGTGATGCGGTAGTAGCCATCCTCGTCTTTCACACCTAAGTCGCCAGAATGGAGGAAGCCGTTTTTGTCTATGACCTCAGCTGTGGCCTCCGGATTTTTGTAGTAACCTTTCATCACGTTGAATCCACGGCAGCACATCTCACCCTGAACGCCCACCGGACATTCCTCGCCCGTCTCGGGATCCAGGACCTTGACCTCGACAAATGGGAAGTCACGCCCCACGGTGGTGCATCTCTGCTCAAAGGTATCATGGATGTTGGACTGTGTCATGCCCGGTGACGACTCGGTCAGTCCGTAGACACTGGTGATGGTCATATACATCTTTTCACTCACCTGTTTCATCAGTTCGATAGGACAGAGAGAACCCGCCATGATACCGGTGCGCAGCGAACTCATGTCAAACAGATTGAACATGGGATGGCCCATCTCTGCGATGAACATGGTAGGCACGCCATAGAGGGCGGTGCAACGCTCTTTGTGTACGGAAGCGAGCACCACGAGGGGATCAAACTTCTCCACCATCACCTGTGTACAGCCATGGGTGAGGCAGTTCATCGTGGCGAGCACCACTCCAAAGCAGTGGAAAAGCGGCACACACACACAAAGTTTGTCCTCCTGTGTGAATTCCATATTCTCACCGGTGATGAAACCATCGTTGGAGATGTTATAATGGGTCAGCATGACACCCTTTGGGAAGCCCGTCGTACCTGAAGTGTACTGCATGTTGACGACATCGTGGCAGGAGACATTTTTCTTCATCTCCAGAAGTGTGTCGTCTTCGATATTCTGTCCGAGGAGCAGCAGTTCCGCCGTGTTGTACATACCGCGGTATTTCTCCATGCCGATATAGACCACATTTTTCATACAGGGGAACCGTTTGCTGGAGAGACGTCCACGCTCACAGTTTCTGAGTTCCGGCAGCATTTTGTAAGTCATGTCGACATAGTCGCACTCCCAGGTGCCGTCGGTGATGCACAAGGTGTGCATATCGGAGTTCTCGCACAAGTACTCCAGCTCAGCTTGCTTATAATTGGTATTGACGGTGACGAGTACGGCCCCGATTTTGGCGGTGGCATAGAGGAAAGTGAGCCAGTCGGGCACGTTGGTGGCCCAAATACCCACATTGCTCCCTTTCTCGACTCCGATGGCGATCAGTCCCTTGGCCAGGTTGTCCACACGCTGGTTGAACTCTTTCCAAGTGAAGCGGAGGTCGCGGTCTGAATAGACGATATACTCCCTGTCTGGGGTGGTCTCGGCCCAGTATTCGAGCCACTGTCCGAGTGTACGTTCTGATAACTGAATCATGATGTTAGAATGGTATGTAAACTACTGCGAGTATCTTGGCTTGCTTTCCTGCCACACCATGTACATGATGCATGACGATGGAGTCATAGAAGATACTGTCGCCCTCAGCGAGGATGTATTTCTGTTTGCCGTAATCAATCTCCACTTCGCCGTTCATGACGTAGATAAACTCCTCACCCTCGTGGGCAGACAGTTTGAAGTTTTTCTCCTCACTGGGCTGGATGTCGATAATGAAAGGCTCCATGTGGCGGCCTGCCTTTTGCCTGGCAAGTGAATGATACTCCATGTGCTTGCGGGCGTCAGCGGAATCATTCGAGAAGCTGATGCTTTCTGCACGCTCTGAAGCTCTGCATACCACTGGTCCAAGTTCATCATTGTCATCGAGGAAAGTGCCTAACCTGACACCTAAAGCCCTTGCGACTTTGATCAGCGGCCCCAATGAGGGCAGGTTCTGATCACTCTCGATAGAGATGATTTGTTCTTTCGAAAGACCGCTACGCTCAGCGATTTCCTCTACAGTGAGTTTCTTAGACTCTCTTACACTTTTGATCTTGAGTCCTACGATTTTGTTACTGGCCATTACAAAAAAAAAATAATTCAACAATTTTGAGGGTGCAAAGTTACAAAATATGTAAGAGAAACGAAAAGAAAACTACTGTTTTTCTTTTCATTTCCTTTTTGTGTATACTCAAATGTCGTATTTGACTCTTTTGAGAAAGGAAGTTTGACCGCTATCTATGCAATGATGTGGTGCACATACTTGACACTTGCCACATACTCCTCATCAGTGGTGAGGTGTTCGATGATCATCGGCATGTCGGGAGCCTCTGCGGTAGCCAATTGGGTAAAAAGTTTGATGTCCAATGCCCCTTCCCCACAGGCACATTCCTCCAATTGGAAGGTATATTCGGGTTTCAATCGGATATCCTTCAGGTGGCAGCTTACGATGCTTCCATGCAGTTTTTGGAAGCATTCTTCCAAGAACTCATCGTTGTAAAAATATCGTTTGGGTGAGGTGATCATGTTCACCACATCGAGGTGGGTACCGAATTCAGCCCGATCCACATCCTCTATCAGCCGCAGATACTCATCAGGGCTGCTTGGTATCATCCATGGCATCGACTCGATGCAAAATTTGGTATGGACAGGCTTTACCGCATCGATCATCCGACGTATCATCTTCACGGCCATATTCCATAATTCGGGACTGAAGTTGTCGCGGTAGCCACCATCCCAGCGCGGTCCATAGGGTGTCCCCACTACATTCACGCAGCATTTGGCGCCTATGGCATCGGCCATTCGGAGCTGTTCGATGGCATATCCGACACACCGCTCCCGCTCATCGGGATCGGCAGCCAGCGTATTGCGCCACACCCCCACCTCAGCAATCACCAGGCCAGCCTCATCAGCCGCCTTTTTGTAAGCCCAGATAGTTTCCTCGCCATCAAGACAACTCACAGGAAACACCACCGCACCCAGTCCCAGAGCCTTGTGTTTCGAAGCCCACTCCTCCGGAGAGTGATGCTCTAAAGATGAAGAGATGCCCAGAATCATCAGAACGCCCTCCTATGAATAATGGTGGGATCCATTTCCTCTAACGAACAGACACCGGTGCGTGCCATCACTCCCGCCAACTCTGCCGTCATCTCCGTGATCCGATGGGCCACCGCCTCAGCCCCCTCCTTGAGCAACGGCATCAGATGCCGACCCACCGATACGGCCTTGGCACCAAGCGCCAGACACTTATAGGCATCCATCCCGCTCTCTATGCCACAGTCCACCATCACCGGCACACTACCTCCTGTGGCTGAAATGATGTCTTGCAGCACCATCAGTGGTGGCACGGCATACTGAATAATGCCGTGATGATGCGACACGACGATTCCCGCACAGCCGGCCTTGAGACACTTCTCTGCATCGCGAGGGCTTAGCACTCCTTTCACGATGAAAGGCACGCCGGAGGCCTGAACAAACTCTGCCAACTCTTCCGTGGTTTTGGCCTTCATGGGCAAACCGAACACGCTGTCATAGCCTCCTTCGGAATTGAAAGCATGGTCGATGTCCATTCCCACTGCCATGCACCCCGTCTTCACCGCATGTTCTATCTTGCGAAACACCTCACGGTTGTCCGCATGGGGTTTGATGATCTTGATGGTCTTGGCACCGGTGGCCACAATCTCTTCCAATTCTTGATCGCTGCCCATCCCCACCCAGTGGACAGCACCGCTCAGCGCCGCTCCACGGGCATAGACCGTCATTCCGTCAGGCACGGTATGGTGAAGATGCGACAGTGCCGCAGTCATGATTGGTGTAGAGAAAGACTCACCAAACAGAGTCATCTGTGTGGATGGAATGACCGCATCCAGGTATCGGGTCTCCACCAACAGGGAGTCGAAATAGTCTCGCGTTATTTTGTCGGAATTGGATGTAAATGTCATGTCTGTTTCATTTTATGGGTTATTGCTGCATTGATCTCGTCCATTTTCTTGTCCGTAAGCTCATATTTCCCTATCACGTAGATGGCCAGGACAAACAGGACAGCTGGAATAAGCGTCACCAGCCAAAGAATACCTTGCTCAGCCAGCGGGGTCTGAACCGAGGCACCTGCCTGAATGTTTATATTTTTATGACGGGAATAGTCGTAAATGGTCATGAAAAATATTGCTCGTTGCCCCTTCTTTAATCATCCGTCCAATCCGAGTCATCCGTGTTCAATAAAAAAACGAACACGGATTGAACGGATTAACACGGATAAGATCATCGTAATCATCGGGGACTCAATGATCATTATTTTTGAAATCAAAAAAGTTTTCGCATATTTCTGTTTTTTTCGCATTTTTTCGCAATACAATCATTGCTCGACCCATCAAAGGGTCGGCATGAGTGTTTACGCAACAAAGTTGCGATTATTTGATGACATGCTTACGCCCATCTTTGATGTAGATGCCGTGGGTGGGATAAACCACACGGCGGCCTTGCAGATCGTAGATGGCTCCGTCGGTAGTGGTAGTCGTCTCTTGGACGCCACGGATGGCGGTATGGTTGAGGATGTACTCAATGCCCTTTGCCGCATTGATTTTGCCATAGCCCCATCGGATGGGGTCGTGAGTGGTGAAATTGTCGTTGACCGCTGTCTCGCTTAGCACTTTCTTCACATCATCCAGCGTAAGAGTGGGATTAGCCTGAAGCCAGCAGGCCACGATACCACTTACCACGGGGCAGGACATCGACGTGCCACTCTCAGCTCCGTAGGGATAGCCCTGCCATTGCATACCATCGAGCACGGTCTTACTTTCATCCACACAGTAGTGGTTCCATGCCGAGACAATGTTGACACCGGGTGCGCTGACTGTGGGTTGGATGACACCGTTGGGCATTGTTCCATAACTGGAAAACCTTGCGTAGTCGCCCAATGTGTTTTCTTCTTCCTCCTCTTCGTCTTCCATAGGTGAGCCGTCGTAACTGCGGTATTCAGTGTTGGTGCAGTAGGCTCCCACGCTGATGACATTGGGGGTGCAGGTCCAGTCGCCACCCGACATCTCGCTGTCGCCAATCACAAAACCCGGCAGTTCAAAGATGTTGAAGCCTCCGAAGTTGTCCCACATGTCGATTTCAGTGCCGTCGGAGCCGGAGACTGTCAGCTGGATTAGGTTGAGGCCTGTAAATTTGCCATCAACGCTTGTTCCGAAACTCAATGTGCCGTCGCCATTATCGAGAGCTATAATACTCACTGTGCCATCAAAGTATTTTGACAGTATGGTGTCGTTTTTACTTTCGATATTGATTATCTGTGGCTCGCATCCTAATGTGGCGGTTAACTCCTCGGAACTCCACACTAAATTTGTCTTTCCTACAAAATTGAGGGTACACAGACCGACCTTAACACTCACACGGTCACCGGTGCGGGTGTAACCCACCGACTCGTCGCTGATGGTGAAAGCATCTTCTTCTTCCATGAGTGCCAAGAGGGTCTTAAACGACCTGTTTCTTGTGGTGAATTTGCGGTAGAGGTGTATGGGATAGCCACCCTCGTTGCCTGCCGACATCACAGGGATGATAGTCTTCGAGGCTGCGTCGATGGCCTCGGGCACGGTACCGGTGCCATCGTGGGGCCCACTATGGCTGTTCAGACTGCCGCTGAACACCATTGGCTGACCACTCTGCTCGGCGTAGGCGGTGGCAAAGGCGAGCACCAACTCTATGATGTCTTCCTCGTCTTCCAAATTTTCCGGCATTTGTTCGTCGTCAAAGTCATCCGTCATGCCGATAAAAACGATGTCGGCCTCTGGAGCCATGCCGCCGAATCCCATGGGAGAGACAGAGCCGGCGGCAATACTTGT
>JAEEGL015239644.1_pt1 | contig 14826 bp, 29 predicted proteins | sample 9134231 | NCBI WGS metagenome assembly JAEEGL01 (sample SAMN16246548, study PRJNA631951) | gut metagenome | biome: gut microbiome; feature: rumen; material: fiber-attached | host: Bos | place: Iran: Karaj | collected 2018-10 | reverse complement strand
CGAACGGACAGATCCAGTTCTTCGATCGTCATTTCGAGGATCTTCTCTTTCTTGTCCTCTTCCTTTTCCACCAGGATCTCGACGCCCTGCACATGGTCCGTCAGATTGATGAACAGCGCCAGATGCTCCGTCAGGATCTTCGCAGCCAGGCTCGTCGCTTCGTCGGCCTTCGTGCTGTTATCCGTCCAGACTTCCAGCGTGAGCTTATCATAGTCCGTCATCTGACCCACACGCGTGTTTTCTACCGTAAAGTTCACTTTGCGGATCGGGGTAAAGATCGAGTCGACCGCGATCTCACCGATCGGCATCCCCGCGTGTTTATTGCGCTCGGCGCTCACATAGCCGCGGCCATGCTCCAACACAATCTCCATATACAACCTTGCATTCTCGCCCAATGTGGCGATGTGCAGCCCCGGGTTGATGATCTCTACATCGGAATCCGGCAAAATATCGCCGGCACACACCTCACACTCGCCATGCGCATCAATGATCACCTTTTTCGGCTGATCCACATGCAGCTTCGCGCACAACGATTTGAGGTTCAGTATGATCTCTGTCACGTCTTCCGCGACGCCCTCAATAGTCGAGAATTCGTGCAGCACGCCTTCGATCTTGACCGAAGTCACCGCCACACCCGGTAAAGACGACAGCAACACGCGACGCAGGGAATTTCCCAAGGTTGTGCCAAAACCGCGTTCCAGAGGTTCTACCACAAATTTACCGTAATCATCCGTCATCTCAATGCACTCGATACGGGGTCTTTCAATCTCTATCATCCAATACCCTCCTTTAGGCTCGCTTGGTTGGCATGCAAGAAACCTATATTACCTGGAATAGAATTCGACAATGAGGTGCTCCTCGATCGACAGGTCGATCTGATCCCGTTCAGGCAGCGTGACCACCTTGCCCGTCAAATTCTCCGCGTCAAGCTCCAGCCACTTGGGCACCAACCTGCTCGGACCCTGCTCGCGCAGGACTTTCAGGTTCTCCATATCCCTGCTGCGCTCTTTGATCGTGATCACGTCGCCAGCCTTTACCAGGTAAGACGCGATGTCGACCTTCTTGCCATTGACCTGAATGTGGCCATGGTTGACCATCTGGCGCGCCATGGGTCTGGATTCACCAAAGCCAAGACGGTATACTACATTGTCCAGTCTGCACTCGAGCAGGCGGAGCATGTTGTCACCGGTAACGCCGCGCATATTGGAAGCCATATCATAGTATTTCCTGAATTGGGATTCCAATACACCGTATGCCCTGCGGCATTTCTGCTTTTCACGAAGCTGAATGCCGTATTCCGACGGTTTGCGGCGGCTCTGTCCGTGCTGTCCCGGAGGGGTGTGACGCTTGGTCAGCGCGCATTTCGCGCCGGAGCAGCGGTCGCCCTTCAAAAACAGCTTGACGCCTTCGCGGCGGCACTGCCTGCAAACGGAATCTGTATATCTAGCCATAATGCGATTCCTCCCTTATACTCTTCTGCGCTTGGGCGGACGGCAGCCATTATGAGGAATAGGCGTGACGTCCTTGATCAGATTGACTTCGAGACCTGCGGCCTGAAGCGCACGGATCGCCGCTTCGCGGCCGGAGCCCGGGCCTTTCACGTACACGGCCACAGTCCTGAGGCCATGTTCCATAGCGGCCTTAGCAGCCGTTTCGGCCGCCATCTGCGCCGCAAACGGCGTGCTCTTACGCGAACCACGGAAACCGAGTCCACCGGCGCTTGCCCAGGAAATCGCGTTGCCCTGCGTATCGGTAATGGTGATCATCGTGTTGTTGAAGGAGGAGCGGATATGCGCTGCGCCATGTTCAATGTTCTTTTTCTCACGGCGCTTACGCATGCCTACTTTTTTGACTTTGCCTTTTGCTGCCATTTTTTACGCAATCCTCCTCTTATTTTTTCCTGCCCATTGTGCGCTTGGGACCCTTGCGCGTACGGGCATTCTGCTTGGTGCTCTGTCCGCGCACGGGCAAGCCCTTGCGGTGACGCACACCACGATAACAGCCGATCTCGATCAGCCGTTTAATATTCATTGAAACCTCACGGCGCAAATCGCCTTCTACTTTTACATGCTGGTCAATATACTCCCTGAGCTTATTGACGTCGGCCTCAGACAGATCCCGCACGCGAATGTCAGGATCCACGCCGGTAGCTGCGATAATGTCAGATGCGGTCTTACGGCCGATACCATAAATATAGGTCAAGCCTATTTCTACGCGCTTCTCTCTGGGCAAGTCCACACCAGAAATACGTGCCATATGGGTACTACACCTCCTAAATATTTTGAGTTCATTTATTGCATCCCGCCAGTTTGCAGGCACTTAAGGAAGTGTCTGCCAGCCGCACCGGCGGGTTTTCTTTGGGTCAGCCCTGCTTCTGCTTGTGCTTGGGATTCTCGCAAATCACCATCAGACGTCCTTTGCGCTTGATGAGCTTGCATTTTTCACAAATCGGTTTCACCGAAGGCCTTACTTTCATTTTCCCGTTCCTCCTTAATCGTTCAGCTCTTTGCGCGCCAGGTGATGCGGCCGCGCGTCAGGTCATAGGGGGACAGCTCAACTGTCACCTTGTCACCCGGCAGTATGCGGATAAAATTCATCCGCAGCTTGCCGGATATGTGTGCGAGTATCTTGTGACCGTTTTGCAACTCCACTTCAAACATGGCGTTGGGATACGAGTCGGATACCACGCCTTCTACCTCGATCACGTCCTGTTTAGACAAGCTATCCCTCCTCAATCTTGTTGCAAATTATAACCAATGCTCCTAAGGCTGTTTCGGATCTCTGCATCGAATACCTGTTTGCCTTCCAAAATCTTCAGCCGAATTTGTTCGAGCTGCGCCGGCTGTATGGATAGATGCTTGCGCTTCTTCTTCTTCGGGCGTTCGAGCTTCCTCAATCCCCCGTCGACGATCCACACATATTCCGCATCCAGCACCGCGGTGATGACAAACGCGCGATCCTTGTCCCTGCCGGCCTTGCTGACCGCTACGCGGCCAACCAGATCGTCGTACGTTTCCTGCATGAAGATCCTCCTGTCACGACAACGTCAGTATCTGCGGTTCGCCGTCCGTGATCGCAATCGTGTTTTCGTAATGCGCACTGGGCTTCCCGTCAGCTGCGACGACCGTCCATCCATCCTCGAGTACTTCCACCTGATACGTTCCCAGATTGATCATCGGCTCGATGGCAAGCATCATGCCTTTCATCAGGCGTACCCCTTTTCCGGCGGTGCCGAAATTGGGTACATCGGGCGGCTCGTGCATGTTGCGGCCGATCCCGTGACCGACCAGGTCGCGCACCACGCCGTATCCGTGCCGTTCGGCATACGCTTGAATGGCGGCGGAAACATCGCCTAAGCGACAGCCTTCACGCGCATAGCGAATGCCCTCAAAGAAACTCTCGCGCGTCACGCGCACCAAGTCCTGAACCTCCTGCGCAACATTTCCGATCAGGAACGTGCGCGCCGCATCGCCATGCCAGCCATCCAGTATCGCGCCCACATCTACGCTGACAATATCCCCGTCCTTGAGCACATATGCGCCCGGAATACCGTGCACTACCTGTTCATTGACGGACGTGCAGATGCTTTTGGGATATCCGCGGTAGTTCAGGAACGAAGGCACGGCGCCCCGCGAGCGGATGAAATCATCCGCTGCGGCGTTGAGTTCTTCCGTGCTTACTCCCGCACGCGCCATACGTTCCATCAACGTCAGTACATCCTCGACCACGCGTCCGGCTTTGGCCATCAAAGCTATTTCCGATGCAGATCTGATGTTCATTTCGTTCAGCCCAGCAGCGCGGCAATGCTGTCCAGCACTTTTTCAATCGGCTGGTCGCCGTTGACCGTCTTGAGGAGGCCCTTCTGCTCGTAATAATCGATCAGAGGCTGGGTCTGCTCCTGGTAGACCTTGAGGCGGTTTTCCACGGTTTCGGCCTTGTCGTCGTCACGCTGGTAAAGCTTTCCGCCGCACTTGGGGCATTTGTCGCCCTTCTGCACCGAAATGTGATACGCAGCGCCGCAGTCCGGGCACATGCGCCGACCGCTGATACGGTCGATCAGCCGGCCGAAGGGAACGTCGATGTTGATCACGATATCGACATCCGCGATCGCGCCGAAAGCATCCGCCTGCGCAACCGTGCGCGGGAAACCGTCCAACAGGAAACCCTTTTTGCAATCGTCCTTCTGGAGCCGTGCCGCGACCATATCGATGATGACCTGATCGGGAACCAGCTCGCCCTTGTCGATGTAGCTCTGCGCCGCTAACCCCAGCGGCGTCTTTTCCCTGCGTTCCGCGCGCAGCATGTCGCCCGTGGAAATGTGCGCCATTTCATAGCGCTCGCAGAGACGCTCTGCCTGTGTACCTTTCCCGGCGCCCGGAGGCCCCAAAAGTACCATTTTCATCGTGTTGCCTCCTTACGAATTCAAGAAGCCTTTGTAATGGCGCATGAGCATCAGGTTTTCCAGCTGCTCTGTTGTCTCCAGCGCCACACTGACCATAATCAGCACGCTTGTCGGTCCGAAGGCCGATGTGATGTTGAACAGACCCAGGAACAGGTTCGGTATGATCGCAATCACCGCCAGGAACAACGCGCCGAAGAGCGTGAGACGGCTTGCGATCCTGTGCAGGTAATCGCTTGTCGGCTTGCCCGGCCGTATGCCTGGGATAAAGCCGCCGTACTGCTGCAGGTTCTTCGACATCTCGATCGGATTGAACGAGATCGTCGTGTAGAAATACGCAAACGCGATAATGAGCAACGCGTAAACGATGTAATGCACCACCGTGCCCTGCTGCAGGTATTGGCGATAGAACTGGTAGAACCCGCTATCCGGCCAGAACTGCGCGATCATGCCCGGGAACTGAATGATCGTCATTGCGAAAATCAGCGGCATGACGCCATTGGAGTTGGCCTTGATGGGAATGTGCGTGCTCTGTCCGCCGTACATTTTGCGGCCAACGACGCGCTTGGCGTACTGCACGGGAACCCTTCTCTCGCCCTGGTTGATGAATACGACCAGGCCGATGACCAAGACCACCAGAACCACCAGAACCGGTACCGACCACCAGGAGTAATACCCTTCGCCCAGGTTCGTGCCGAGGTTGATCAGCGTCGTAGGCACCTGAGAAACGATGGACGTAAAGATCAGCATGGAAATGCCGTTGCCTACGCCGTTCTCCGTGATACGTTCGCCCAACCAGATCAGGAACGCGGTACCTGCTGTGGAGATAATACCGATCGTCGCGTATGTAAAGAAGTTGGCTTCATACACCGCATTCGCGCCAAGACCGAGTATAATACCTACAGACTGAACGAGTGCAAGACCGATACCCACAAAACGCGTAATCCTCTCGATCTTCTGGCGTCCGTTCTCCTCCCTCGAAATGCGTTCCAACGCCGGTATGGCAATGGAAAGCAGCTGCATGATGATCGAGGCGGTGATATAGGGCGAGATACCCATGGCGAATATGGTATACTGGCTGAACGAACCGCCCGAGAGCAGGTTCAGGAACCCGAGTATATCATACTGACCGACCGCTTCTCTGATCGCCATTACGTTGACGCCGGGAATGGGGATCGCGGCGCCAAGCCTATAGATCAAAACCAGCAGCAGAGTGTAGAATATCTTTTTACGGATATCCGGAACTCTGAATGCGTTGGCCAGAGTCTTAAACATCGTCAGATCACCTCAACAGTTCCGCCTGCCGCTTCAATGGCTTGCTTCGCGGTTTCCGAGAACTTTGCCGCTTTTACGTCCAGTTTCTTGGTCAGATCTCCGCGGCCCAATACCTTCAGACCGTCCTTTTCGATCTTGCTGATGATGCGCATATCCTTGAGCAGCTCAGCCGTAACCACAGTGTTGTTCTCCAGCCTCTCCAAGTCGGAAATGTTGATGATCGTATATTCTTTTGCAAAAATGTTCGTAAATCCACGTTTGGGCAAACGGCGCGCCAGAGGCATCTGACCGCCTTCAAAGCCGTTCTTCTTGCTGCCACTGCGAGCCTTCTGACCCTTATGACCCATTGTGGAGGTTTTGCCCATGCCGGAACCGGCACCGCGGCCTACGCGCTTTCTTGCAGTTGTTGATCCCGGTGCGGGCTGTAACTCATGTAATTTCATGGAAATTCCACCTCCTAAGGTTAAACTTCTTCGACCTTGACCAGGTGCTTGACCTTGAAGATCTTGCCGCGCGTGCAGGGGTTATCCGGCTGCAGCGTAGTGCTGTTGATCTTGTGCAGTCCCAGAGATTCAACCGTAGCCTGCTGATCCTTCAAAGCACCGTTCGTACTCTTTACGAGCGTTATCTTGAGTGTTGCCATCGTATCCGCTCTCCTTCCTGTCAGTCGAGTATCTCAGCCACGGTTTTACCCCTGAGCTTAGCGACTTCCTCAGCGGTACGCAGCTGCTTGAGGCCGTTGATCGTAGCCTTTACGCAGTTGGCGGGATTGTTGGAGCCGAAACTCTTGGTGCGGATGTCCTTGATGCCGGCCGTTTCCAGCACTGCACGGGCGGGGCCGCCCGCGATGACGCCGGTACCTTCTTCGGCGGGGAGCATGCGCACATGACCCTTGCTGAATTTTCCCTCCACCTGATGCGGAATGGTCGTCCCCACGATGGGAACGGTAATCATATGACGCTTGGCGTCTTCGACGCCTTTGCGAATAGCCTCGGGAATTTCGGCTGCTTTGCCCATGCCTACGCCGACGCGGCCCTTCTCGTCGCCAACGATCATCAGCGCGCTGAAACGGAAGTTCCGGCCGCCCTTAACGACCTTGGCAACGCGGTTTACCGCAACCAGACGTTCTACGAATTCCGGGGCATTATCTGTATGTCTCTGTTGCATATCTCTGGCTCCTCCTTAGAAATCCAACCCGGCTTTGCGGGCACCCTCGGCAACCTGCGCAACGCGGCCGGTATAATGATAGCCGCCGCGGTCGAACACGACCTGCTTGATGCCCTTTTCTACGGCGCGCTTACCGATCAGCTCGCCTACCAAGGCCGCAGCCTCTTTCTTCGTCTTGCCTTCAAGCTGTCCCTTGATCTGTGCATCCAACGTGGAAGCCGCGACCAGGGTATTGCCGATTTCATCATTGATGATCTGCGCATAGATGTTGTTCAGGCTGCGATAAACATTCAGCCGGGGACGCTGCGCAGTTCCGAAGATATGCCTGCGGGTACGTTGATGGCGCGCCTTGCGCACAGCATTTTTATCGATCTTGGAAATCATACTCTTCTGTCACTCCTTCCTACGCCTTACTTGCCCGTTTTGCCTTCCTTGCGGCGGACGGTCTCATAATCATACTTGATACCCTTGCCCTTATAGGGTTCCGGTTCGCGCACCGCACGGATGTTGGCCGCTATCTGACCAACCAGCTGCTTGTCGATGCCGTTGACCACGATCTTCGTCGGGGCGGGAACATCGAACGAAATGCCTTCGGGCGGGTCGATCTCTACGGGATGCGAATATCCTACGTTCAAAACCAGTTTGTTACCCTGCTTCTGGGCCCTGTAACCTACGCCGACGATTTCCAGATTCTTCTGGTAGCCGGACGTAACGCCAATGACCATGTTGTTGATCAACGTACGAGAAAGGCCATGCAGTGCTCTGTGCTGCTTATCGTCGCTCGGGCGCTCGACCTTGAGCACGCCGTTCTCCTGCGTCAATTTCATATCTTTCGATATTTTGCTGGAAAGCTGCCCCTTGGGGCCTTTGACAGTCACGGTATTATCATCTGCGACCGTGATTGTCACTCCGTTCAGAATGGTGACCGGAAGTTTTCCGATTCTCGACATGTTTTACACCTCCGTAACTGTACTGTTCTTACCAAATGTAAGCTAATACTTCTCCTCCGACGGCCAGCTTGCGTGCTTCCCTGTCGGTCATCACGCCGCGGGACGTGGATACGATGGCGATACCGAGTCCACCGAGGACCTTCGGCATTTCATCTTTGCGGGCGTACACACGCAGACCCGGACGGGAGATGCGCTTGAGCCCGACGATGACGCGCTGCTTGTTCGGGCCGTACTTCAAGGAAATACGGATCGTCTTCTGCACGCCGTTGTTTATGATTTCGTAACCCTTGATGTAGCCTTCGCTCAACAGGATCTGGGCGATCGCTTTCTTGATAGTAGAAGCCGGCACATCGACCATGTCGTGTTTGGCAACCAGAGCGTTACGGATACGCGTAAGCATATCAGCGATAGGATCTGTTACGACCATGCTATTTCTCCTCCTATTCCGGCGGTTTTACCAGCTTGCCTTGCGCACGCCGGGTATTTCGCCCTTATACGCCATTTCGCGGAAGCAGATGCGGCAGATGCCGTACTTGCGAAGCACCGAATGCGGACGGCCGCAGATGCGGCAGCGCGTGTACGCGCGGGTGCTGAATTTAGGCGTCGCCTGCTGCTTGTTGATCATGCTTTTCTTTGCCACGATGTTATCCTCCTCTTTAACCCTGTGCAAACGGCATACCGAGCAGGCTAAGCAGCGCTTTGGCTTCCTCGTCGCTCTGTGCAGTGGTCACGAATACGATATCCATACCGCGCACTTTATCTACGTCGTCATAATTGATCTCAGGGAAAATCAGCTGCTCCTTAAGACCCATCGCATAGTTGCCGCGGCCGTCGAAGCTCTTGTCGGATACGCCGCGGAAGTCACGCACGCGCGGCAATACGATATTCATCAATTTGTCCGCGAACTGATACATGCGATCGTTGCGCAAGGTAACCTTCGCGCCGATGTTCATGCCGGTACGGACTTTGAAGTTTGCGACCGACTTCTTCGCCTTCGTGACGATGGGCTTCTGGCCCGCGATCAGGCCCAGTTCCGCACACGCAGCTTCGACGCCCTTGGGGTTATCTTTTTCGGAGCCGAGACCCATGTTGATGACGATCTTCACCAAACGGGGGATCTGCATCACGTTCTCATAGTTAAACTGCGTTTTGAGAGCAGGCGCTACTTCGTTGACATACTTTTCTTTGAGCCGCGGAGCCGTGGTGAACGGCCTGGCTTCCTGCTGCGCATTGGCTGCATCTTTTTTCGCCATTTCGTAATCTCCTTTCCGCAAACTCAATCGATATTCTTGCCGCACTTCTTGCAGACGCGGACTTTCTTGTCGCCGTCATAAGCGTGACCTACGCGCGTGGGCTTGTTGCACTTGGGGCAAACGAGCATCACGTTGGAAACGTGGATCGCGGCTTCCTGCTTGATACGGCCGCCGGCCTCACCCTGCTGACGGGGCTTTACGTGCCTGGTCGCCATGGCGACGTTCTGCACGACCACGCGGCGGGTTTCCGGATGGGCTACAAGCACCTTGCCCTTTGCGCCCTTATCCTTGCCGGAGATGACGATGACGGTATCATCTTTCTTGACGTTCAGTTTGTTCATCATTTTCGTCTCCTCCTCACAGCACTTCCGGCGCGAGCGAAACGATCTTCATATAATCCTTTTCGCGCAGTTCGCGTGCGACCGGCCCGAAAATACGGGTGCCGCGCGGCTGTTTCTGGTCGTTGATGATTACGGCTGCATTGTCGTCAAAACGGATGTGGCTGCCGTCCGGACGATGTTTGCCGGATACGGAACGCACGATAACGGCTTTAACGACATCCTTCTTCTTTACTGCGCCGCCGGGCGAAGCCGACTTCACAGAAGCGACGATCACGTCGCCGATATTGGCGGACTTGCGGAACGAACCGCCCAGCACGCGAATGCACATGATCTCTTTCGCGCCGCTGTTATCCGCGACCTTTAACCTGGTCTGTGGTTGAATCATGCTCGGTTCCTCCTCTTGGCTTACTTGGCCTTCTCAATGATCTCGACAAGGCGCCATCTCTTGTCCTTGCTCAGCGGACGGGTCTCCGCGATCCTTACGGTATCGCCTACGCCGCAGGTATTCTCTTCGTCATGCGCCTTAAATTTGCGCGTGCGGTTCACCATTTTCCCGTAAAGGGGATGACGAACCTTGGTCTTGATGGCGACGACGATGGTTTTGTCCATTTTATCGCTGACTACAACACCCGTGCGGGTCTTGCGGTATCCTCTTGCTTCTTCCATGGCCTACTTCTCCTTTCGCCTCGTCATTCCGCCATTGCCTTGAGCTCGCGCTCGCGGATGAGTGTCTTTACCCGGGCAATGTCCTTCTTGCACTCTTTGATCCGCTGGGGATTGGCGAGCTGGCCGGTGGCCAGTTGGAAACGAAGGTTGAACAGCTCGGCCTTGAGGTCCTTTTCACGTGCGAAAAGCTCTTCGGACGTCAATTCTCTTACCTGATTAGCCTTCATCGCTCTCACCACCCTCTTCGATTTCTTTCTTCACGATCTTGCACTTCAGCGGCAGCTTGTGCATTGCAAGGCGCAGCGCCTCTTTCGCGATGTCTTCGCTCACGCCCGCGATCTCGAACATCACGCGGCCGGGCTTCACGACTGCCACCCAGTATTCGGGGGAACCTTTGCCGCTGCCCATGCGGGTTTCGGCGGGCTTTTCGGTAACGGGCTTGTCGGGGAAGATCTTGATCCAGACCTGACCGCCACGCTTGATGTAACGCGTCATGGCGATACGGGCGGCTTCGATCTGATTGCTGGTGACCCATGCGGGCTCCAGTGCCACGAGGCCGAGATCACCGTAGGTGACCTTGTTGCCGCGCATGGCCTTGCCGGTCATGCGGCCGCGGAACACCTTTCTCCTCTTTACTCTCTTAGGCATCAACATGGTTTATTTGCCCCCTTCCGCCTGCTTGCTCTTGCCAAGCACTTCTCCCTTGTAGATCCAAACCTTAACACCGATGCGGCCGTAGGTAGTATGCGCCTCGGCAAAGCCGTAATGGATGTCGGCACGCATGGTCTGCAGGGGGATCGAACCGTCGTGATAGCCTTCGGTTCTGGCGATTTCCGCACCGCCCAGACGGCCAGCGCACATGAGTTTGATGCCCTTGGCACCCGCTTTCATGGAGCGGCCCATCGCCTGCTTCATGGCACGGCGGAAGGAAATACGCTTTTCGAGCTGTGCTGCGATGTTCTCGGCGACGAGCTGTGCATCCGTATCGACATTGCGCACTTCCATGATGTTCACGTTGACGTTCTTGCCGATGTACTTGCTCACGTCCTGCTTGATCGCCTCTACGCCGACGCCGCCTTTGCCGATCAGCATGCCGGGACGGCCGGTGTGGATGTTGACGGTGATCTTGTTCGCAGCGCGCTCAATCTCAATGCGGGAAATGCCCGCTTCGTAATGTTTCTTCTTGAGGTACTTGCGGATCTTGTCATCCTCGACGAGGAAGTCCGCAAATTCCTTTTTCGAGGCGCACCAACGGGTGTTCCAGTCGCGAATGACGCCAACGCGGAAACCGTTCGGATTAACTTTCTGTCCCATTGCTTATCCTCCTTACTGCGCCTGATCCAAAATGATCGTAATGTGGCTCATGCGTTTTCTGATGCGGCTTGCCCTGCCCTGTGCGCGGGGACGATAACGCTTGAGCGTCGGCCCCTGATTCGCGTACACCTCAGCGACATACAGCGTGTCGCGGGACAGTTCCAGATTGTTTTCCGCATTCGCGATAGCCGAGTTGAGGAGCTTGCCGACTACCTGCGAGGCAGCCTTGGGCGTGAACTCCAGTATCGCCTGGGCTTCCGCTACGCTCTTGCCGCGGATCAAGTCGATCACGATCTTCACCTTGCGGGAAGAGATGCGCACGTATCTTGCGATCGCACGGGGGCGCTTGTCTGCATTCTCACGCCTGCGCGCAGTTTTTTCTCTTGATCTTGTTGCCATTGCTCTTCCTCCTTACCTTGCGCCCGAGGATTTTTCCGAGCCCTTGTGGCCGCGGAACGTACGCGTCGGGGCAAATTCACCCAGCTTGTGGCCGACCATTTCTTCCGTCACGTACACGGGCACATGCTTGCGTCCGTCGTGCACGGCGATGGTATGTCCGACCATTTCCGGGAATATCGTAGAAGCGCGGGACCAGGTCTTGATCACGGACTTCTTGCCGGTCTCGTTCATATTTACGATGCGCTCAAGCAAGCGCTCCTGAACAAAAGGACCCTTCTTGACTGACCTACTCATGGACTACTCCTTCCTTTGCTCTCACTTGCCGTCTCTGCGACGCACAATGAACTTATCGTTCTGGTTCTTGGTCTTGCGCGTCTTGTAACCGAGCGCAGGCTTGCCCCACGGAGTGACCGGGCCAGGACGGCCGATCGGGGATTTGCCTTCGCCGCCGCCGTGCGGGTGATCGTTCGGGTTCATGACGGAACCGCGGACGGTCGGGCGGATGCCCTTGTGGCGCGTGCGGCCGGCTTTGCCGAGCTTGATGTTCTCGTGATCCACGTTGCCGACCTGGCCGATCGTGGCCTTCGCGTTCATCGGGATCAGACGCACTTCGCCGGAAGGAAGCCTGACCTGAGCGTACTTGCCTTCTTTTGCCATGAGCTGCGCGGCGTTGCCGGCGCTTCTGACCAGCTGCGCGCCCTTGCCGGGCTTAAGCTCGATGCAGTGGATCATGGTGCCCACGGGGATGTTGCGGATCTCCAGCGCATTGCCGATCTTGATGTCTGCGCCTTCGCCGGAAAGCAGCGTGTCGCCCACATTGAGGCCCAGAGGCGCGACGATGTAGCGCTTTTCGCCGTCGGCGTATTGGAGCAGCGCGATGTTGGCGGAACGGTTAGGATCGTATTCGATCGTGGCTACCTTTGCGGGGATACCGTCCTTATTGCGCTTGAAGTCGATAATGCGGTACTTGCGCCTTGCGCCGCCGCCGCGATGGCGGACGGTGATGCGGCCGTGATTGTTTCTGCCGCCGCTGTGACGCAGATCCGTCAGCAGCGACTTTTCGGGCGTCGTGCAGGTGATCTCTTCAAATGCGGAGACCGTCATAAAACGCTGGCCCGGCGTTGTAGGATTAATCTTTCTGATCGCCATGGTTTGCCTCCTTACTGCGACATGCTGTCGAAGAACTCAATGCCCTTGGAGTCTTCTTTCAGCTTGACATAAGCCTTTTTCGTGGAAGGACGGCGACCCTGATGTGCGCCCTGGCGCTTCATCTTGCCCAGTGAATTGATGGTGTGTACGCTGTCAACCTGTACACCGAACACCGCTTCCACCGCTGCGCGGATTTCATACTTGTTGGCCCGTTTGTCTACGATAAACGTGTAGGTCTTGCTGGGCAGATAGTCATAACTCTTCTCTGTCAGAACCGGGCTGATGAGGATGTCATGCGGATTTTTCATCAGTTGTACACCTCCTCGACCTTTTCAAGCGCGTCCTTGGTGAGGATCAGCTTGTCGTATTTGAGTATCTCGTAAACGTTGAGCGTGCCCACCAGAGTGGTCTTGACGTTGGGGATGTTCCCTGCCGCCCGTTCAACGATCTCGTCTTTCTCGGCCAGCACGATCAGCGCTTTGTCGATCTTCATCGCGTCGAGCACTTTGACCATTTCCTTCGTCTTGGGCGCCGGAATATCCAAAGCCTCGAATACGATCAGTTCGTTCTCGTTCACCTTGCTGCTGAGCGCGGATTTCATCGCGAGGCGCTTGACCTTTTTGTTCACGCTCAGGCGATAATCGCGGGGCTTGGGCGCAAATACCACGCCGCCATGACGCCACTGCGGCGCGCGGATGGAGCCCTGACGCGCACGTCCGGTGCCCTTCTGACGCCACGGCTTGATGCCGCCGCCGCGGACTTCGGAACGCGTGAGCGCGCTCTGCGTGCCCTGACGCTGATTGGCGAGGTAAGCCTTGACCACTTCGTGCATCACGGCCGTGTTCACCTCAACGCCGAAGGTGTTTTCACTTAACTCAACTTCGCCGACCTGGGCGCCGCTGATGTTGTATAATGCTACTTTTGGCATGTCGTTCTCTCCTTCCCTGCTCACTTCCTCACGGTGTCTCTCACAACGACCATGCCGCCCTTGGCACCGGGTATCGCACCCTTGATCAGGAGGAGATTGCGCTGTGCGTCGACGCGCACGACTTCGAGATTCTGAATGGTCACTTTGTCACAGCCCATGTGACCCGGGAGCTTTTTGGTCTTAAAGACGCGGGAAGGATCCGAGCAGGCGCTCAGGGAACCGACCCTGCGGTGATAACGCGAACCGTGCGTCATGCGTCCGCGCGCCTGATTGTGGCGCTTGATCGCACCGGCAAAGCCTTTACCTTTGCTGATACCGGTAACGTCGATCTTATCTCCCTCGACAAACGTGTCGGCCCCTATGATCTGACCCACTTCGTAAGAAGCCACGTCATCGAGCCTGAATTCCTTGAGGTAGCGAACCACTTTCACGCCCGCTTTTTCGCAGTGACCGCGCTCGGGCTTGTTGGAGAGCTGTTCGCGAATTTGCGCAAAGCCAACTTGGACGGCATCATACCCGTCGTGTTCCACGGTCTTCTTCTGCACCACAGGGCAGGGACCCGCTTCAACCACGGTGACGGGGATCATGGTACCGTCAGTCAGAAACAACTGCGTCATACCGACCTTTTTGCCTAATATGGCTTTCTTCATCATTACACCTCCGAATTACTTAAAGCTTGATCTCAATATCCACGCCGGCCGGCAGGTTGAGCTGCATGAGCGCATCCACGGTCTTGGCGGACGGCTGCAGGATGTCGATCAAACGCTTATGCGTACACATTTCGAACTGCTCGCGCGAGTCCTTATATTTGTGGGGCGCACGCAGGATGGTAACGATTTCCTTTTCCGTCGGCAGGGGAATCGGTCCCGAAACCTGTGCGCCGGTTCTCTTGGCCGTATCTACGATCTTTTCGGCGCTCTGGTCGATCAGATTATGTTCGTAGGCTTTGAGTTTGATGCGGATTGTCTGGTTTGCCATGTTATTT
>JAEEGL014608664.1_pt1 | contig 14826 bp, 12 predicted proteins | sample 9134231 | NCBI WGS metagenome assembly JAEEGL01 (sample SAMN16246548, study PRJNA631951) | gut metagenome | biome: gut microbiome; feature: rumen; material: fiber-attached | host: Bos | place: Iran: Karaj | collected 2018-10 | reverse complement strand
GCATCCCGGGAGTATTCTCCATATTCATGGATATGGCGGCTGAACACGCCGAGGATCTGGGCTGCGGGATAGGAATGATAAAGAAGCGCGGTCTCTTCTGGATAACCGTGAGGACAAAGATACTCGTAAGGAAGCTTCCCGATCTGTCAAGCCACGCTTGCGGCGTGACCTGGCCTGTATCTCCCGAACGCTTCAGGTGCATGAGATACTATCTTTTAAAGCAGGGGGAAGAAGTGCTCTGTGAAGGAAAGACGGAATGGGCCGTTTTTGACATGGAGAGGAACAGGCTCTCAAGGGCGGACAGTGTCTATCCCGAAGATCTCGTGATGGAGGAAAAGACGGTATGCGACATTCCTTTTATAAGGTCGGTCGACGATATCCCGCGTGAGTACGAGAAAGCTGTCTACACTGTAAGGTCCACTGATATAGATTTCGGCGGGCACATGAACAATGCGGCGTATATAAGAGCGCTCTTCTCCTGCCTTTCATCTGATGCGAGGAGCTCAGTAAGCGTAAGGAGCATGGAAGCAGTATTCAGGGCGCAGACATATGAAAACGAACGGCTCTCCGTAAGGATGAAGGATGATCCGGGAGGAAAGGATGTCACATTCGTAAAGGAAGACGGCAAGACATGCTTCATTGCAAGGATAGACTACGTATAGTGCCGGATATGACAAAAGACCGGCTGCAGAACAGCCGGCTTTTTAAAAGAGATTGAAAGGAAAAAATCGTTTATTTCTTATGCCCCGGATACCCGGGGCTGTTTTATGTCACAGGTCCTTCTCAGCCATGTCTTTTCCCGCCTGTATTTCCGGGTCTGCCGCTCCCGTCACCGGGTCTCTGTCCGGAGCCCTCATCAGGTCCGGTACCGTTTCCGATACCTCCGCGTCCTCCTCCGTTCCCGAAGTCTCCCTGCATCCTGCCTCCCATCATCTGATTTGTTAGGGAAGTGACTTTGCTTCCGTTCACGGTGACCGTGCCGCCGTTCAGTTCTCCTGTCCCGTCGTAGTCAAAGGGAGACTGGGCGGTTATGTCGAGCGTCCCTCCGTTGATATACAGATCCCCGTTGGAGTCTATGCCGTCAGTGTCCCCGCTTCCCATCTTCAGGGTGATATCGCCTCCGTTTATCTCGACAGTCGGAGTATATGCCGAGGATTTCGCTGATGCGTTTATGCCGTCATCAGAGGCATCGATCGATATCGACCCGCCGTTTATCTGGATATAGGTCCCCTCTATGCACTCCCCTGCTTTAAGCTCGAAGGTACCGTCGTCTATCTGTACCACAGAATTTCCCTGTATTGCATCATCATCAGCTGTTATCGTCAGCTTCCCTCCCGTTATTACGATATATCCCTTGCTGTCATCGTCTTCGTTTTCAGCATGCAGGCCGTCCTTTTTCGAAGTGATCGTGATATCCCCGTCAGCCACGGCTATGGAGTCGTTGGCCTCTATCGCGTCAGAAACACTGTCTATTATTATCGTTCCTCCGGTCACCTTTATGTCATCCTTTCCGGATATGCCGTTGTCGGTGGAGCTTATCTTAAGAGTGCCGCTGCCGCCTATAACGATGTCATCCTTCGAAAATATGACAGCGTCGGTATTTGTATCGCCGTCGGGGGTGAACTCTCCCGTGACCGAAAGCGTGCTCTCATTTTCCTTTAAGGTAACGAACACCTTGTCGGCATTCTTCACGTATATGCAGGGGAAATCTGCATTCGTGATCTCAGTCCCGTCAAGGACCAGCTGCACCTTGTCTTCATCTCCCGCGTCGACAGTGACCGTGACGTCGCTCACACTGCCCTTTATTATATATACGCCCTCCTTAGAGACCGTCACGTCTTTTCCGCTTTCAAGGACCAGCGTCTCAGCCTCGTCTATGTCATAGGTCTGCTCAAGATCCCTTTCAGTGAACAGCCCGGATATGTCCACAGCGCTTCCTGACACCAAGACCGTTTTCTTAGTCTCTATCGCAGTGCCTGCCTCAGAAGAAGTACCCGAACGCTTTCCTTTTGACGATTCATAGGATGTGACTTCCGAGACCGATGTCTCTTTTCCGTTATCTTTCAGTTTTATATATGTCAGCGTCCCGTACACGGCTATTACCGCCGTAAGTATGAATGCCGCCGCCATCATTATCTTTTTCTTCATTTCATGTTTCCTCCTCATTTATCATATCATCAGCCTGTCTCTGACTCATCCGTCTTTAACACGCTTTCTTTTTTCATGCTCAATATAGCCCTGAAACATTGAAGAAAGATTTAAACTTTCCCGGGTCCTCCTGTGTTTACATTTTGTTCACTTCTTTTTGCAGCCGCATCTTTTTCATATCCGTCCTTGTTTGAGCTGCCACATGTAAGATATAATCTAATCAGAAAAAGATAAAAGGAGATGATCAGGTGAATTTTGAATATCTTCATCCGGCAGATCAGCTGATAATGATAATGCAGCGCATATATGAGCGCGGCATGACTACCATGTCAGGCGGCAATCTCTCTATCCTTGACGAGGATGGCAGCATCTGGATAACGCCTGCAGGTATCGATAAGGGAACACTTACAAGAAGAGACATAATACATATACTTCCTGACGGCACTGTGAACGGGATACACAGGCCTTCCTCGGAACTCCCCTTCCATATGTCCGTATACAAGAGGAGACCCGATATCCGCGCGGTGCTCCACGCGCATCCGCCGGCGCTCGTAGCTTTCTCGATAGCAAGGAAGATCCCGAATCTGGATCTCATCCCGAGCGTCAGGAAGACCTGCGGAAAGGTCGCCATGGCTACCTACGCAGTCCCGGGAAGCGCAGAACTGGGAGAGAACATAGCAAAGAAATTCGACGACGGGACAGATATAGTCATACTTGAGAATCACGGCGTATGCCTAGGGGCTTCAGATCTTTTCAAGGCCTTCATGATGTTTGAGACGCTCGAATACACGGCGCAGCTCGAGATAGCGGCAAGCAAGCTCGGCACACCAGTTTCCATATCGCCTGAAGCATATAAGATGACCGATACCCGCCATCATCTGCTCATGGACGATTTCGTCCCGAGGATCCACTCCACAGAGGAGCGCGAGGCAAGAAGGGATATGATCACCCTTATACAGCGCTCATACAAGATGGGGCTCTTCTCGGCTACCCACGGCACTTACTCAGTAAAACTCTCCGACGGTTCATTCATAATAACCCCGTTCGGACGCGACAGGGCCTATCTTGAGGATGAAGATCTTGTAAGGATCAAGGCCGGCATGAAAGAACAGGGCAAGATCCCTTCAAGAGCAGTGAAGTTCCATGAAGCCGTATATGAGAGGAATCCAGATATAGGGGCTGTGCTCCTTGCGCATCCGCTGCACGTGATGGCATTTGCCGTTACTGACGCTCCTTTCGATCCGAGGACGATACCCGAGAGCTATATCCTTTTAAGGGACATAGTGAAAAAACCGTTCGAATCGATCTACAAGGATCCCTATGAGGCTGCGGGCGGATTCAACGCCAGCACCCCTGCTCTCATCTACAAGAACGACTGTGTCGTAGTGACAGGCGCTACACTGCTCCAGGCATTCGACCGTCTCGAGGTAGCGGAGGCGACCGCGCATTCCATACTCGCTTCGAACGATGTCGGACCCGTGGTGCACATAACCGATAAGGAGATCGACGACATAAAGAAAGCGTTCAATCTTGTCGACTGAAACGATACGTGAAAAAGACGGGAGACCGTCTTTTTCTTTGGCCGCACGGAAGGAAAGACAATGGAAACATATACGCATACCGTACAGTATTATGAAACGGACAGGATGGGGATCTCCCATTACTCCAACTATATAAGATGGATGGAGGAAGCAAGGATAGACTTCCTTAAAAGGATAGGATTCAGCTACGACAGGCTCGAGAAGGAGGGCATGATCTCACCTGTGACTGCGGTCGAGTGCAGATATAAAGACAGCACGACCTTTGCCGACAGGATAGACATAGACGTACGGGTTGCGGGATACAACGGTGTGGTCCTCAGGATGGCATATGTGATGACCAAGGAAGGCAAAACGGTCTTCGAAGGAAAAAGCGAGCACTGCTTCCTTGACGCGGACGGGAATATACTGAGGCTCAAAAAGGCAAACCCCGGATTCCATGAAAAGCTGACTGAGCTGGCGGCTCTCTGTAAGGACGGTACTGATTGACAGATACGCCCTTCTGATGGTAAAATGCATATGAGCGGTGCAGAAGCGCCGCATACATGACAGAAGTCATTGCCGCACCGTTTTTTCATTTTTATGTGTGTTAAGAAGGCACATGTTCTTCCCTAAGGAAGCATGATGCCTTTTTTATTTTTGCATTCAGGGGAGACATGATATGGATCTTGAAACATTTTTCAGGGAAAACAGAAAGGCAGCGCTCGCATTCTCAGGCGGAGTCGACTCATCGTATCTGATGTACGCCGGAAAGAAGTACGTGGCTGACCTCGGAGTCTATTATGTAAAGTCCGTCTTCCAGCCTCAGTTCGAGATGGATGACGCGCTAAGGCTCGCTGTTGAGCTTGGAATAAAGGTAAAAGTCATTAAGGCCGATGTCCTTAAGGATGAGACTGTAAGGGCAAATCCTAAGGACCGCTGCTATTACTGCAAGAAGATGATATTTAACGCAATAGCAAAGGCCGCTCATGAAGACGGGTATACTCTTCTTCTCGACGGCACGAACGCTTCTGACGCAGAGGATGACCGTCCCGGCATGAAGGCTTTAAGAGAACTCAAAGTAAGATCTCCCTTAAGGGAGTGCGGGCTCGTAAAAAGCGAGATACGCCGTCTGTCAAAAGAAGCAGGGCTCTTTACATGGGATAAGCCGGCATATGCATGCCTCGCCACAAGGATAAGAACCGGCGAAGAGATCACTGAGGAAAAGCTCACCGCCGTCGAAGCGTCGGAAGACTTCCTTTTCAGCCTCGGTTTTACAGACTTCCGCGTAAGGCGCACGGGAAACACGGCAAAGATACAGATCAAGGAAGACCAGTTCGACAGACTCATAGCCATGAGGGATAAGGTCAGGGAAGAGCTAATTAAATACTATGATGCCGTTACTCTCGACCTGGAGGGAAGATAGATGATAAACGAAACAAAAAAAACTCTTGAGGCTTTAAAAAACGGGAAGATAAGCGTTGACGAAGCACTTATGAAAATAAAGAAGGAGCCCTTTGAGGATATAGGGTTCGCCAAAGTGGACCTCCACAGGGCAATTAGACAGGGGGCACCGGAAGTGATCTACGGGTCGGGAAAGACCCCTGGCCAGATCATAAAGATAATCGATACGATGAAAAGGAACGGAGTTCCCGCTATCCTCGTCACCAGGATAACGCCCGATAAGGCAAAAGCCGTCATGGAACAGCACGAGATGGATTACCGTGAGGAAGCGAATATAGGCATCATCGGAAAGATGCCGGAGCCTGACGGCATAGGATATATCGTCGTGGCAACAGGCGGCACTTCAGATATTCCCGTTGCGGAAGAGGCTGCGGTAACCGCCGAAGTCCATGGGAACAGGGTCGTAAGGCTCTATGACGTGGGGGTCGCCGGTCTCCACAGGACACTGGCCCACCTCGATGAGATCATGGGGGCATCCGTCATCGTAGCCATCGCAGGTATGGAAGGGGCTCTGGCGAGCGTCATAGGCGGTCTTGCCGACTGTCCCGTCATAGCAGTCCCCACGAGCGTGGGATACGGAGCATCATTCGGGGGGCTGTCAGCTCTCCTGTCCATGCTCAACTCATGCGCAAGCGGAGTATCTGTAGTAAATATAGACAACGGATTCGGAGCCGGATATCTGGCCGGCATGATAAATCATATGGAGGCAAAGAATTGAAGACATTATATATAGACTGCGGCATGGGCGCCGCAGGAGACATGCTCACAGCCGCTCTCCTCGAGCTTCTGAGCGAGGAAGAAAAGGCGGAATTCATCAATAAAATAAACACGATCGGCATACCAGGGGTCGTATTCGAATCTTCCCCTTCCGTGAAATGCGGTATAACGGGTACTCATGTGAGCGTGAAGGTCAACGGTGTCGAAGAGGGAGAAGAGATGTTCCTTCATCATCACCATCATGACCATGATCACGACCATGAACATGATGACGATCACGAGCATGATCATGAACACGGCCATGAACATGATCACGAGCACGGGCATCATCATGACCACGATCACGGACATGAACACTCCCATTCACACAGCGGCATGGCAGATATAGAGCATATAGTAAGAGGCCATCTCGCTATTCCCGACAAGGTCAAGGATGACGTCATGGCTGTCTATTCGCTAATAGGCGAGGCCGAGAGCGCCGCTCACGGCATGCCTGTCGACCAGATACATTTCCACGAGGTCGGTTCAATGGACGCAGTAGCCGATATAACTGCAGTATGCCTCCTTATGGATATGATCGCACCCGAACAGGTCATAGCTTCACCGGTCCATGTCGGAAGCGGGAAAGTCAGATGCGCTCACGGGATACTTCCCGTTCCTGCCCCTGCTACCGCATACATACTTAAGGACGTGCCTATCTACGGAGGGCAGATAAAAGGCGAGCTCTGCACTCCTACCGGAGCCGCTCTTCTGAAACACTTCGTAACGAGCTTCGGGAACATGCCTCCCATGAGGACAAAAGCAATAGGCTACGGCATGGGCAACAAGGATTTTGAAGTCGCCAACTGCGTGAGGGTGATGCTGGGAGAGACCGGAGAGACCGGTGACACCGTCTGCGAGCTGTCCATAAACGTGGACGACATGACCGCCGAACAGATAGGCTTCCTTTCCGACGTACTGTTCAAGGCCGGTGCTCTTGAGGTCTATACGATACCGATAGGCATGAAGAAATCCCGTCCCGGTACACTTATAAGCGTGATGACGAGGGAATCAGACAGGGAAAAGATCATCTCGCTCATATTCAGGCATTCCACCACGCTCGGTATCAGGGAGAACATAAGCCGCAGATACACGCTCAAAAGAAAGATCGTGTCCGTCGATACCGAATTCGGTCCCGTAAGAAAGAAGATATCAGAAGGATACGGAGTTACCAGGGAAAAATACGAATATGATGATCTTTCCCGTATCGCCGAGGAAAAAGGATTATCGATAAAGGATATAATCGACAAACTTAAATAAAGAGAGATGCATAGCTCTTTATATAATCAAATTATGAAAGGCAGGTAGTAATTATGCATATGGCTGACGCTCTCCTTGCACCGGGCACGGCTGCCGTTATGTATGCGGCATCTGCTGCAGCAGCAGGGATATCTATCGCAAAACTGAGAAAAGAAGAAAAGCTCGGTCTTGAACCGACCGCCAAAAGGCTTCCCACGATGGCAGTAGCGGCTGCACTGGTGTTTGCAGGGCAGATGATCAACTACACGATCCCCGGAACAGGCTCATCAGGGCACCTCTGCGGAGGAATGATGCTCTCAGCGCTTCTGGGACCTTATGCCGGATTCCTTTCAATGATAACCGTGCTTCTTATCCAGTGTCTGTTCTTTGCCGACGGAGGGTTGATGGCCCTCGGAGCCAATGTCTGGAATATGGCATTCTACGGGTGCTTCGTAGGGTATTTCCTGATCTTCCGCCCCATAATGAAGAGCAACTGGTTCGCATCCAGAGGCACCAAAGCTGCGACAAGGATCAAGTTAGTGCTTGCCTCCATAATAGGATGCATAGTGACCCTTCAGCTCGGTGCCGGCTCAGTCGCGATCGAGACCACCGTCTCCGGCATCACTTCGCTCCCCTTCGGCACCTTCCTCGGGCTCATGCTCCCCATACACCTTGCTATAGGACTTATCGAAGGTCTTATAACCTCCGCAGTGCTCCTCTTCGTGTATGAAGCACGTCCGGAACTCATAAAAGAAACTCATGATGGCGAAGAAGTCAAGAGCAGATTCTCCCTCAAGACTACCCTTATAATCCTTGCCGTTGCGGCCATCCTTGTAGGCGGAGGTCTCTCGCTTTATGCAAGCTCAAATCCCGACGGGCTTGAATGGGCCCTCTTCGGAAATGCCGAAGAAGGGTATTCGGAGAATATGGGACTTGACGAGGAGGATTTCGGGATCTCAAGCGACATTGCCGATAAGGCACAGGGGATACAGGACAGCACGTCGTTCCTGCCCGATTACGCCTTTGCGGGAGATGAAGAGAATCCCGCCGGCACAACAGTCTCCGGCATCGTAGGCTCTGCAATGGTAGCAGTGCTTGCAGTCCTCGTATGTCTTATCGGAGGCTTCTTCCGAAAAAAGGCTAAGGCTTCCACGCAGGATGCATGACAACAGATGAACGCTGATGCGGCAGACAGATATACCCTGACCTGCCGCATCAGCCATATGACATGAACAAAGCAGCAAAAGCCATGCTTGAGATGAGGGAGATGGATGAGTTTGCATCCATGGATTCATTCGTCCACAGGATGAGCCCTCTCTCAAAGCTATTTATGACCATCATATTTATAGCTGTAACAGCTTCATTCAACCGGTATGATATAACCGGTCTTGTTTTCATGGTCATTTTCCCTGTCATTTTCTACCAGATGAGCTATATCCCCGTAAGGACATGCTTCATAAAACTAAGGGGGATCCTTCCCCTTCTTATCGCTGTAGGTGTGCTAAACCCGTTCTTTGACAGGGAAACGGTGATGAGGATAGGCACTCTCAGAATATCAAGCGGAGTCGTATCCATGGTCACTCTCATGATGAAGGGCATCTTCAGCCTCATGTTCTCGTTCCTCCTCATGGCTACTACAAAGATAGACGAGCTCTGCTGTGGTCTTAGAAAGATACATTTCCCCAGGACCCTCACCACTCTCCTGCTCCTCACCTACAGATATTCCTCTGTCCTGTTAAGGGAAGTCTCAGACATGACCGACGCTTATCACTTAAGGGCTCCGAAACAGAAAGGGATCCATATATCAGCCTGGGGGACGTTTTTAGGCCAGCTCCTTTTAAGGACGATGGACAGGGGCGACAGTCTTTTTAACGCAATGACGATAAGGGGCTTTTCAGGGGAGTTTCCTTATGCCGCCAAGAAAGGATATATAAGGTGTTCCATGATCATCGCATTGATATCGGCAGGCCTTATGATAACCGCAAGATTCTTCAACATACCGGCCCTTATAGCCGGGATGTTTCTGTAACAAAGGAAAAAATGATACGATTCATAGATGTCTCATACTCATATCCCGGCGGCAGACCGGTACTTAAAAACATATCCTTCTCAGCAGCTGAAGGGGAACGCATAGGACTCATCGGAGCGAACGGCGCAGGAAAAAGTACCCTCATGAAGGCAGCCCTCGGGCTCGTCGAAGCGGAAGGGATAATACTCATTGGCGGAAATGCCGTTAAAAAGGAGAACCTTGCCGTGATAAGGCAGCTTGCAGGTTTTGTGCTCCAGGACCCCGACGACCAGATGTTCATGCCAAGGGTCATAGATGACATGGTGTTCGGTCCGGTCAATTACGGTATGACGCGTGAAGCCGCAGAAGAGGAAGCTGGAAAGATACTTGAGGAGCTCGGTATCTCTTTCTTAAGGGACAGATACAATCACAAGATATCGGGCGGAGAGAAAAGGATGGCCTCTATCGCGACCGTGCTCATGATGGATCCGAAGATCATTTTCATGGACGAACCCTCTTCTTCTCTTGATCCAAGGAACAGAAGGATGCTCATCAACGCCTTAAACAGGCTTGAAAACACTCTTGTCATCGCTTCCCACGATCTTGATATGATACTCCAGACCTGCAGCAGGGTCATCCTTATAGACAGCGGAGAGATAGCGGCTGACGGAAAGGCATTCGATATCCTAAGAGACAGGGCTCTTCTCGAATCCCACGGGCTCGAGCTTCCTCTGTCACTGCAGACTATATAAGACGGCAGCACTGCAGAGATCATCAGGCCCCGGTCTTCAAAGGCCGGGTCTTTTTATGCCCGCAAACATATACGGATATCATCTGTCTAATGCATATCCGTGTCCCGTTTGGTATAATAAAAACATCAAAGGATCAGAGAAACAGAGGTGCTAAAATGCTCTATCACGTATCAAAAAAAGGAAACGATCATTTTGAAGGAACGTCCGACAGGCCTTTCCTCACCATTTCAAAAGCGGCAAAAATACTTCAGCCCGGTGATACCGTAATAGTACACGAGGGCGTGTACAGGGAACTCGTATCACCTGCCCGCAGAGGAAAAAGCGACTATGAGCGCATAACATATAAGGCCGCTGAAGGTGAAAAGGTCTTGATAAAGGGCTCTGAAAGGATAGACCGCTGGAAGCACGAAAAAGGCGGCGTCTACTCTGTTGAGGTCGACAACTCCATATTCGGCGGATACAATCCTTTCGAGGTCGAAGTATACGGCGACTGGCTCGAGATCCCTGATGACAGGAAGCTCCATGCCGGAGACGTATACCTTAACGGCAAGTCCTTCTACGAAGCCGTTACGCTCGAGGATGTATTCGATCCGAAGATCAGAAAAAAGGGCTGTGTATACGGATGGATGGCCTACGCAAGGCCGATACCTCATCCGGAGGATACGGTCTTCCAGTGGTTCGCCGAGGTAAATGATGATACTACCGTGATCTACGCCAATTTCGGGGATGCCGACCCCAATCATGAGCTCACCGAGATAAGCGTCAGGAAAGCCTGCTTCTATCCGGAGCTCACAGGTATGGACTATATAACGGTAAAGGGTTTCGAGATGTGCCAGGCAGCATGTACATGGGCGCCTCCGACAGCTGATCAGCCTGGCCTCATAGGTCCGCACTGGGCAAAGGGATGGATAATAGAAGACAATATCATCCATGACGCGAAATGCAGTGCCGTTAGCCTCGGCAAGGAGATCTCCACCGGGCACAACTACTGCACTTACACAAAGAGAAAACCGGGATACCAGTATCAGCTCGAAAGCGTGTTCAGCGCTTATGAGCAAGGCTGGTCAAAGGAAAAGATCGGTTCCCACATCGTAAGGAACAATACGATATATGACTGCGGCCAGAACGGCGTCGTGGGACACCTCGGATGCATAAACAGCACGATAACGAACAATCACATCTATAACATAGGCGTTAAAAGAGAATTCTTCGGCTGGGAGATCGCAGGGATCAAGCTCCACGCCGCTCTTGACTGCATGATCGCGGGGAACCACATACACGACTGCGTACTCGGCACCTGGCTCGACTGGCAGGCTCAGGGGGTAAGGGTGTCGGGCAATCTCTACTACAGAAATGACAGGGATCTTCTAGTCGAAGTGTCCCACGGTCCCTATGTGGTCGACAACAACATATTCATGTCAGAACACAACATCGAGAACTTCTCCCAGGGAGGTGCCTATGTGCACAACCTCATAAGAGTGTATATGTTCAGGCAGGATGTTCTTAACCGCTCTACCCCGTACCATTTCCCTCATTCGACAAAAATTGCCGGATACGCACTCATATACGGCGGAGACGACAGGTTCATGAACAACATTTTCACTGGCGGATATGAAGGGGATCTTTCATATACGAACGAAAGGTACTTTAAGGGTACAAAAGACTATGACGGATATCCGGGGTCCCTTCAGGAATACATAGACAGGGTGAAGGCTCAGGGCACAGGAGACGTTGAGATGTTTGAAAAGGTGCGTCAGCCCTATTATTCTGGCGGCAACGTATTTTTCAAGCGTGCTGAGGCAGCGGATACCGAAAAAGATCCCGTAATAAATGACTATGACCCCGAACTGTCTCTTTCAGAAGAGGATGACGGGATATACCTCAATATAACCATAAGGGATCCTTACGATCTTAAGGCTGAAAACGGCCATGTTATAACGACCGCAGATCTTCCTATGCCGAGGATAGTCGAACAGGCGTTCGAAGCACCGGACGGGTCACCGCTCGTGTTCAGTCGCGATTTTAACGGTTCCATAAGAGGGACGGTACCGCTTGCAGGTCCTCTAGAAGCATTAAAAAAAGGAAAGAACCATATAAAGCTCTTTTAGATAATGCTTACCGACAGAAAAAAGCCGGTGCGTTCGCACCGGCTTCAGGTTTTTCTGATACTGTTATTCGAATGTAAAGGTCGTGGGCTCGGTCTTATATGTCTTTTTCTCGATCTCCAGCTCATAAGCAAAGGTGACTTCCTTGATCTCCCAGTCTATCGGGATCAGAGAACCTCCGTCATCGTAGTATGAAACGCTGTGCACCGCTTTCGCGTTCGCAAGCACACTGCTTGCCCAGTCAGAAGTCCCATATCCGTCAATCTTCATTTTTTTGCTGTCTGCCGTAAAGTAGAACCTCTTATCCGTATTGTTTTCAATATAGAGCTCGAGCGCGTTTTTCTCTTCGTTCCGCCCAAGGAACACCATAAGTATACCGTTGTCATCATAGAGAACAGTACCTGCGGATATATCAAGCGGCTCTCCTGCAGTCTTGTTGGTCCTGACAGGATTCATATCCGCTTCCTTCCATTCCCAGTATCTGTCATGTTCCCCGTATTCAAACCGGACCTTGATCTCTTCTATCGTATCCTTTGTTATCATCATTGGTTCTAATTCTTCCATGAAGAGCAAAAGATCGACATTGATCGACTGTCCTGCCGGAACAGTCTGGATCCCTCCCATCGCAGAACACTGATATCCGTTTACGAGCACATCGCTTGGCTGCTCGTCAAAATCTTTGTCCGTCTTGTTTTCAATGCTGCACGCAAGAGATATGCCATGTCCGTCCGCTCTGATACCGGTCGCAACGATCTTTATCTCGTCGTTGTCGCAAAGTACCGTCTCTTCGATCGCAAGCGGGGGCTCAGGCGTGGGTGTCGGTTCAGGTGTGGGTTCCGGTGTCTGCTCAGGTGTAGGTTCCGGTGTGGGCTCAGGTGTCTCTGCCGCTTCTTCATGCTCGTCCGATTCCGTTTGCACCTCCGGATTATCAGAAACCGCCGGTTCTGCACTGCTGCATGAGACCGATCCAACAATCAGCAGGACTGCGAGTATCAAACCAAGAACTGTTGATCTGATTTTCATAAATAATTCCTTCCTTCAAGTGAACTCTTATAGCAACATTCTACCATCAAGAACGGCATTTTTGTCAAATTATCATTTTTTAAATATTCTTTAGCTATCTGAGCATAGTACAAAAAAGAAGGCCCCCTTGCCCGAATCCGATCATGGCAGGGAGCCTTCTGATGACATCACATGCAGGGCGGTGCATGTTTTCGCATTACAGTTTTATGAACACTGCTCTTCACATTGATCTGTTTATGGCCTTTTATCATCCCGCATAGCCTACATACCTGAAATACTCGTCCTGGAGCTTTCCGTCTATGTAGTACTGATATTCCCGGTTCTCCGTCAAGATCATGGCTTTCTTTCCGTTCTCGATCTGTACCTCAACAGCCGTACCGTCTCCCCTGAATCTGAGCTTGTAGAGCACGGAGCCTGAAGGAATAAATGCCGCTTTCCCGTCTATCTCGCAAGGGACATCCTTTACTGTCTCAAGAAGGAAGCCGAGGTCAAGAAGGCTCTTCCTTGTCTCTTCGTTCTTAAGGTCTTCCTCCCCGGGGATCCATGCAGCCTTTAACCACTCGGACATCGGCATGATCTCATCCCCGGCATATCTTCTCCTGCCGCCGCTGGTTCCGAGGATATCCGTATTCTCGAACAGATAAAGCTTGCCGTCCTCGACATCGACTGATCCGTAAATGGTCTTTCCTTCGATATATCTTCCGTCCTCAAAATGATACTCTATGGTAGCGTAGTCGGTGGAACCCATATCAACGGTGACAAGCAGGTTCACGAACGGAGATTCCTCATCCATGTCTATGAGGACCGCGCTTATTATATCGCTGCTGGCTATATCGCATACCTTTTCCTTGCCGGCAAATATCTCGAGCGAGAAAGCGTCATAGTTGAGGCTGTAGTTTATGTCCTCGGGAGAACCGTCCCCGTTTATATCGTAGGTGAAGAACGTACCTTTTGAGTGATCTCCCTCCTGTGTCCAGTCGGGCGTAAAGATGAGCGGAAGCTTCGTTCCTTCCTCTTCCTTTGAGACGGAAGAACTCTCCTCTTTTGTTTCTTCCTCTGTCTTCTCCCCTTCCCCTTCTATGACGGTCTGTTCAGGGGAAGGTGAAGGTTCGGGCTCGGATGAGACTTCCGGAGCTTCAGAAGCGATAACCTCTTCAGTCTCTTCCTTTATCTCCTCTGCTACCTTGGCTTCATCCTTTATCTCCTGATCATGCGCGCTTACGGCATCGCTGGCTCCTTGAGCACCGCATCCGTATGCTGCCATTAGTATCATGATCAAGCATATGATAACTGACAGTATCCTTTTCATTTCCTTAATACCTCTTTTACGATTATATCTGTTTTTCCATGAACTCAAGGGCCCTGTCCACCCAGCCTTCGGCGCCTGAGCCGGTACCTAAGCCGAATCCGTGGCCCCCGAACGGAGCTTTCTCAAAAATATACGGTACGCCCTTCTCATCAAGAGCACGGGCAAGATCTATCGAGTCCTGTATCGTGACTGCGGGATCGTCCACGGCATGAGCTATAAATGTCCTCGGATAGCCTTCGTCTATCTGATGCGAAACAGTGAAACTGTCAAGAAGGCTCTCATCATAACCCTTTCCGAACATATTCTCCGCCGACCTTTTTATCCTGTCATAAGGCCTGTTGTCGAATCCTACGAATGGATACACCGGCATCAGCAATCTCGGGACCGGTATCCCGTATTTTCTGGAACCGTATTCCTTCGTTCCCCACATCCCTACGGCATGTCCTCCGGCGGAATACCCTCCTATGACATAGCTGTCGGCATCGACTCCGAATTCTTCCTCATG
>JAEEGL013186967.1_pt1 | contig 14826 bp, 18 predicted proteins | sample 9134231 | NCBI WGS metagenome assembly JAEEGL01 (sample SAMN16246548, study PRJNA631951) | gut metagenome | biome: gut microbiome; feature: rumen; material: fiber-attached | host: Bos | place: Iran: Karaj | collected 2018-10 | reverse complement strand
GTTTGCCTCCGATTTATTGTACAGAATGTATGTTCGAAGTTTGGCTTGATCTGGCCAGAGTGATATAAGACTTATGTATGTTATATAACATATATGTAGGCACACAAAAAGATCCTGAAGGCAGCTTACTCTTCAGGATCTTAATGTGATTATATTAGATTGTTGTAGGTGTGCCGTTAGCTAAATATGTACCATGTAATTTAGTTGTATCAGTTGCGACAAATGGTGTTCCGCTGCCTGTCATTATAATGCCATTTAATAACGCTGCTACTGCACTTAAGATCTGAACACCTATTTGCGTATTATTGAGCATGATTATTTGAAGGCCGTTAACTGATACATTGTTTGTACAGTTGTTTATCATGAATGAAGCACCTGAAGCATCAGCAGTCATGGCAGCATAACAATTATTAAATGTTATCATACCGGCTGAACATGCATCAAGTAATATTGATCTCTGTCTGCATGAATCAAAGTCACAATTTGAGATAAGTATATCAATATCATAATCATGTATCTGGCCCTGCATAACAAAGCCTACTGCAGCTCCTGCTACCTCACATGAATCAAGATAAATATCAGAATGACCTGCACCAATAAAGAATCCGTATGTGTTACCGTTTGCGGGTGCTGTATCTGCATATGTACAATTTTGTAACCAAACACTAGCGGATCTTTCACCAGCTCTGTCATTGCCGTATAAATCTCTAAAGTAGAATCCCATAAATGTTCCTGTTACACCAACAGACTGAACATATATATTTTTTGCGTAGGATCCTATCGCTTTATAGAATACAATACCTGCTGCTGTAGAAGGTGTAAGAAGGTATAAATTTTCAAGATAGCAACGAACAACACCATATACAGATATCATCTCAAGATTTGCTGTGCTATCAATATACATGTTTTTGATTGTGATATTACCAGGATAATTATTTATAACAGTGCCTTCAATATCACCAATTATAATACGGCCATTTGAGAAGTATAATCTGCTGCATACTTCCGTAGCTAATCTCTGATAAGATATACCTTCAATACATGTATTTTCTTTATTAACAACAAGATCTGAATCAAGTACATAAGTCTTATATCCTAAGATAATATGTCTGAATGTCTGATAGCACTTGATTACATTATCATTAAACCATTCAGGATAACCAAAAGTCTGCTTTGTTTCATCTGCTACAACACTACCAGCACCTTCAAAAATAGTATATCTTCCTGCTAGGATCTGGCCATTAATAGTTAGTGTGTGACCTGCTGTTATATTAAATTTAGCACCATTTGGAATAACAACCTGTGCATTGATAGTACAATCATTATCTATTAAATATGTACCTTCTTTAAAACCTACATTATTAGTAACATCATTTAATATAGTAGAACAGTCTGTTTCACCTGTATTATCAAGATTTGATGAAGGATTATATACAATAAGATTATGTTCTACATCTGTTACACGCTGACTAAGTGCTGCAATAGACTGTGTGTTATTTTGTGTAAGTGCAAGCGTCCCTGCATCCTGAATTGTGAGTATATACTGATGTCCTGTATTATCTTCAAGATTGATTGATTCTAAAAAATTAGGCATAGATTAAACCTCCTTAGTGCTGAACAGTTGTAAATGAAATAGTTTCTGTCTGAGCATCATACGACATTGTTAGTCTTGATAACGCTTTCAGGTTTGCAATGTCCTGAGAATTTGCAGCGCCAACATTAGCAGCAGCATTTGCCAGTGTCCTGGCTGTATCATCTTTTACATTAATTGAAGTACCGTCAAGATCAAATACTTGTACATCTGCCATAGTTATTACCTCCTATTTTTTAACATATAAATCAGCATAACAACTAGTAACTGTAAATGCTGACCACACTGCACCAATTGTCATGCTTGTAGCACCAAGACTTACTTGCACCCAGTTAAAATCTGTTGTGGGATTTGTCATATAACCAAGTCTTGTAAGTATAGCACCATTATCAAACGTATTTACAGAAAATGTTTCTGCAAATCTAAAATCAGCGCCTGCATTTAGTCTTACTACAATCATCATATCGTGATAACCAGCATTTGCAATATTTGTGAATGTAGCACCTGTAGAAGTGGAAGCTGTTCCAAGTTTAACCCACTTGTTATCTTGAGTAAGATCACTAACTTTAGTAGGTACTGTAATATTAGCAGTGGCATTACTACTCTGATTAGCAGTAAATGTTTGCACATTACTACCATTTTTCTGAATAGTTAGTGTGCCATTGTTTACAGTCGGTACTGTAATATTAGCAGTAGAATTACCACTCTGATTAGCTGTAAAAGTCGCAACGTTAGTACCATTTTTCTGAATGGTTAGTGTACCATTATTTACAGTCGGCACACTAGGATAAGAAGGAAGGCTGACAACTCCGTTACTAGGATCATAAGCAGTACTTCCTACTTTAACCCGCGTCACTGTACCTTTATTTGTAGTATAACCACTGTCATTAGTAAGTTCACTAACTTTAGTAGGTACTGTAATATTAGCAGTAGCATTTCTACTTTGATTTGCTGTAAATGTCTGTACGTCAGTGCCATTTTTCTGTATTGTAAGCGTACCGTTATTTACTGTTGGTACTGTGATATTAGCAGTAGAATCACCGCTCTGATTAGCAGTAAAAGTTGCAACATTAGTTCCATTTTTTTGAATTGTTAGCGTACCATTGTTTACAGTAACAGGTGAAGGAATAGGAATATCAATTATCTGTCCATCAAGATTGAAATGTGTTACATTTGCCATATGTTCACACTTTCTTTATTTCAATTGCCTGCCTGGTAGGATTATACACATGATAGTCACCTGTAACTGATATAGGTGTATCAGGATCAATTTTACCATGTATATATAAAGTTCTTTCAGTTGCATTGTATGTTACAGTTGTTTGTGTTTCGGCATTCCAGAATTTAACATTTGTACCTACAATAAAAGCTGTACCTGCTGGCATATCAGCAATAGCGGTATAAAGTCTGTTTCCGATCCATAGCCAGTCATTAACACTGTAAGCTTTTGACGCTGTTTCATTATCGCCTTCATTATTATCAGTAAAGGCTTTTTTAATATCAGCAATCTGAAGCTGAAACCTATCAAATAATGCAGATAAATCAAAAATCGGTGTCCAGTAATTTATGTTATCAATTCCAACGCCTGAAGGCACAGCATTAACTGAAAGATATGCAATACCTGTTGCGGGATCCACTACAACAGTATTTTTTTCATACTGACTTGTTATATTCCACTCAAGCGGATTAGCATATTTTATAGAATTATTGGCAACAAATTCATCAATAATAGATATAAGCTCTTTAACATTACTAATAAGCCAGTCAGCATTGAGTTGATGAAAATCTGTATAGGGCCATTTGTTTTCAAAGTATTCAAGTAATCTTCCCATTTGAATTACCTCCTATATTAAGTATAAATCATGATACAAAATTCTGATATAAACAAATCTGTTATTTGCTGCACAATATTGAATTTTGCAATATCAAGTTCAGATTGCAGCATCTGCTGGGAAGTAGTAACACCAATATTACCATGCACGCGGCCAGTATGTACTGAAGTATCATCTTTAGTACCTGTATCAGTAACAGTGCTTTGATGTGTCAGGCCTGCATTTGAGTATGTATTGCTGCTACTTTCTGTTGTTGTAGATGTGCTGTTATCAGATGTGGATTTATCTGAAGGCTGATAGCTGTTTGAATCAAATGCAGATACAGTATTTTCCACACTACCGTTATCGCTTTCACTTCCTTCAGTGCTGGTACTACTATTAACAGTTGTCGTGTTAGTTTCTGAAGTATTATCTGTACTATTATTAGTAGTATCAGAATCAAGTGTGTCAGTCCAATCTTCCTGCCTGTCATAATTTTCAAGTGGATTATAATCAAGATTTAATGCATTAATCCATTTTTCAAATGTGCGATAATGTTTACTACTCCATGTACCGATAGCAGCGCGCATAAAATAAGGATCTGCATATAATACTTCAAAGTCACCGCCTTCAAGAAGTATATTATCAATAACAGTATCTCTATCAATTCCTGAAGGTAAATTCAAATTATCAAACAAGCTCTTATTTCTCCATGTCAGTGCGTTCTGAAGCCCCAACATTGTTATCTTCATTGTTGACATTTTCATCTACCTCCCATCTAAGCTTAAACGTGATATTAAGTTCAGGATATAAAGCATTAACATTTTTTAGACTGCTTTTAAGACATCTCTTCCAAACAAGGCTCCTCGCCATACCATCAGCAACCTTTGACTTGCTTTCGTACTCTGTTTCGCGTTCTTTTTTCTGATATGGCACAGTAGGTATACCTATTTCAGAATCAAAATCATTAAGTATAGTATGAAGATCAAGAAGCTGATCTGTAGTAAGATAAGACTGCTTAAGATTGTCACGCGTCCAAGACTGAAAAGGTGTTTCACCATCTTTCATGTCAACAACACGTTCATCTAAAAATACAGCTGGTTCACCTTTGTTAATAAGATCCATCATTTTTTTAAGTGTCTGTATAGCAGCTTTACTTTTACCTGCAAGAACAAAAGCAAACTTATTATTGATAATTGACATATTGATAGCGTTATCAAGGTTTGAAAGCTGTTCGGCATATCTTTCAATAATGTCCCATATACCAATAAAGTCTGGTGTAAGATTAACAAGTGCACATTCTTTACCAATTTCAAGCCTGATTGTATCATCAAGCATTGGATTTGTAAGAAGTGCATGTGTAGGAAAATAATAAAAATTATAACCTTCATATCCTACAGGTGAAAAACACATACCTATCTTCTGTGCTTTTGGGTTTTTGTTTTTCGTCAGATCCTGTACTGATAAAAAGCCAAACTTAAGAAGATAATAATACCAGCTATCAAGTATATATCCCTGCCAGTATTCAGGAAGGCCAAATATAAGTGTGCTGCTAGCTCTATGAAATAAGGTTCTTACCCAATAATCAAATGAAAGATTATTTCTGTTATGTACTGGTGAAGGGTTATAAGTTCCATTAACAAGATTTATTTTGTCATAATTTAAAGGTAAATACATTTAAACCTCCTATTTTTTAAGGGCACTACTTAATAGGTAAGTAATGCCCTTATGGAGAAAATTATATCATGAGATCATGCATCAGCCATAATAAACAATATACACTTCTCAGTTAGATCATTAATACCACCTCTGGCCATTGTGTACCAGGTGTTTCTGAACCTCTTACGTGCTTCAAGTGGTGTTGTGTTAGTATCATCAAGCTGGAAGTTTGTCATGATTGCGTCACTGTCAAATATCATACCCACAACATAATCAAGTGCTACAGCTGCACCTGCTGTCTGTGTTCCTGTGCTGTAATCTGTAATTGCTGGAATAACAGAAACTTTTGACGGTTCATTTTCATTCTGCCACCATGTAACACCTTCATACTGTGTACCGATATCAAGATACTGAGGATTAAAGATCTCAGGAAGTACACTTGCTTCAGCGTCCATAAACAGTGGTTCATACAAAATAACATGCTGTCTGTCATATGGTGTATGTCTAAGCAGATTATATTGAACATTGTTTATAGTCTTACTGATGTTAACATGATAATTCATGCTGCGCTTCTTAAGGTTTTTGCTGTACAACTTAAATGTAGAAACGAAAAACTTAAGAAATTCTTTTAAATATGTAGTTCTGAGCTGCGCGCTTGTGTAGCTGGTGCCAAACTTTGCATTATATGCAGCAGTCAAATTTACAACTGTTGTACCCTGAGCTACACTGTCTACCATTGCACCAATATGATTTAACAGAATCATTCTTCTGAATGCGTTTTTCTCTGATTTAATATCATTAGCGTTTTCAGTCAGAGCACCTTCCCAGAACCTCAAGAAGGAAGCTTCATCAGTGAATGCGTTTTTCGCCTGATCTTTGTACCAGGTTATGCCATGATCCCAAACAGAAGAGCCACCAAACTGAAGTTCAACAGGGATAACAGGGTTCTGCTCCCACTGAGATTTTGTTGACTGAGGTGTATCATTTGCATCTTTGTTCTGACCAGCAGTAAACCCTGGTGCAAGGTTTGTAAACAAATCAGTGTTGAAGGATCCTGAAGGAAGTGCAAAACGTGAAAGATAAGAAATTTTTCTTACACGTGTTGAATATACGCCTGAATCAAGTGCATTTAAAATCATCAGTTCATCATCAGATGATCTTGCTGCAATCAGTGTTCTAAGCAGCGGAATAGAAAGCGCATTATATACGTTTTCCATTGGGTACTGTGTTAAAATCTTTTCGCCAGTAGATACAAAGTTTGAGGAATTAACCTGCTGTATCTGTGCATTCTGGCCAGTAAGTTCTTTCATTACCAAATTTACAATCGCGTGTGCATCATTTGGTGTAAATTTTCTTGGCATGTCATACCTCCTTTTAATTAATGAAGAATCTCATTAGCAATTTCTAAAGCAATTTCTTCATCTGTCTTTTTAGGTTCACTTCCTGAAGCATCACCAGCAGCATTTTCATGTTGCATATCTTCACGAAGCTTTTTTTCCTGTTCATATAATTGTTTATAATCAATATTATCACTTGTACCTTCAGGATCCTTTTCTGAAGTGTCAGCAGATTTTTGTCCTTTGTTTTCTTCAGTTTTATTGTTTTCCTGTGGTTCCTCCTGGCCTGAAGCACCTTCTTTAAACTTGTCAGCAAGCTCACACGTTTTCGTAATGTCGTCAAGATTATAACCAGCAGATACAAGTGTTAATATATCTTCCTTTTCATACTTTTCTGTTAATGCATTAAGTTCAATAATTTCATTTGGTTTGTAACCAGCTTTTGCAGCTCCTAAAATTTCAGCAAAATTCATTCCCATATTGTGCACCCTTCCTTATATTAATATAGGTAGTGATTATTAGTCGCGTAACTAAACGAGCTAAACAGGTACAACCTGTATCGCGATAGCTCTATCACTACCTATTTAAATAATAAAACATTTGTTTAATTTATTCAATAAAAAAACCTGAATTGAGATATGCGTCAACTGCATCAAGTTCCTGAGCCATGAGTGGCGCATCAACGTGAGCATTTAAACACTGACAATATCCTGTGAGTGTACTCATTTGCATTGGCATCATAGTAGGCAGCCCCATTGTATCTTTCATGTCAGATGGTGTCATTACAGGTTCATGACAAACTGTGTAGCACTGCACACTAAGATCAAGGCCAACACCCGCACCACCACCAATACCGCCAAGCGTCGTTAAATGTGTGCTGTTCATGACATTGACTGTATCAACTACACCTGCTACACCTTCAACAAACATACTTGCAGTTGCTCCTGCTACTGAAACAGGTGAAGCTGTACTTTTTGCAGCAGCACTTGCCATTTTTGAAGCGCCACCTATAATACTTTGAGTGACTTCACCAGCACTTGCCTGCTGATTAATACCAATTGGATAATTAGCACTGCACTGGCCTGAGTATGTGCCTATTACATTACCACCTGCAAGTACTTCATAACAAACAACTCCGTCAGTTGCTGTTGCTGAATACTTTATTGTTAAAGTACTTACATTAGTGAGTGAATCACCTGAAAGCTGTGCCATGCCTACCATAGGAAGATATAAATAAACATCTTCACAAATTCCCCTTCGCCAGTCGTTATAGTGCCATGGAATATTTACAGATACACTATCAGTAACAGGATTGGCTTTTAACTGGAATGGATTGGTTCCGACATTAGCTTTATAATTTCCTAACCATAATTCAGCACCAGTATCAGCAAATGGTGCTGCAAAAAACGGTACCCATATACAAGATCGTATACACTGTGGTGCTATCTGATAAGCATTACCTATCATTCCAGTTTGTATTGTCATTTTTCCAAGTGATTGTATAGCTTTTTCTACACTTGAAAAATCATAGTTAAGATTCATATCATCATTGACAATTGCTGTTATAGAATCGTCCTGCCAGTCAGAAATATCAGCAAGTAGTGCCTTCAAAGTTGATAAGTCCATAGCATATGATACACAACCAGCTTTACCGACAACATTTAATACATAAAAACCATTTGTATTAAATAATGAAGTAAGTGAAACAGTATTGCGTGCTGTTTTGGTTGCTTTCACAAGTGGTATACGCGTATCAGGCAGCCATGTATTACTATTATGTGAGCTATAACATACATATTGTACCGACTGTAAAATATAATCTTTAGCAGTTGCCAGCGGATCCAAAATGCAATCTACTTCAGATAGATTATCATGTACACTTCTTATATCAGTGACAAAATAGTACTTGTTTCCGTACTGGCAATAATTAAAGTTAAAATCATTACCTGTAAGAATGAATGTGGGTGTATCTAAAGAAGTAGCTTGTTTTAATTTTACGTCACGCGTATCAGATAATTCTGTTGTAGGTCTTTTTGTTGAATTACGCTTTTTTGAAAATGATCCAAAACTTACCTGCATGTTATGTCCTTCCTTCAAATTTATTAAGTTTAAGTCTGTTAATTACTGTCGGATAATTAGTGTATGCTTCATCAATATCAACGATAGTATTTACACCATCAACTATACCAGCAGAAGTTTTCTGCCAAATACCATAATCTCTTATATATATAGGTTTACTTCCATATCTGGCCACCCATTTATCAATGTGTTTTAATCTATCTTTGTTTAATCGTTCCTTGAATCCTGAAACATCTGACGCGTATATCATAGCATAACCATAATTTTTTTCTATAACATCACAAAAAGCAATAGCTGCATCAGTGATCCCTTCTCTGTATGGTGTGGGCGCAGTTTCAATATCTACAACAAGCGGCATATCAAAATTTTTATTTTTGATAAGCTCCAGGAAGTGTCCTGCACACATGAAGCCGTTACTGTATGAGATAAAATCTTTTCCTGTATCATAGTAAGCACCGATATGTAATTTAGCAGCTTTTGCTGCTGCATAGTACTGTTCAAATTTAGGATCCTTATATAAACCTCCGTTACTACCACCAGCACGTATTATCACAAATTCAACACCATCTGCTTTTGCTTTATTGAAATCAGTAACTTTGTTATGTCTGGAAACATCAATACCCTTCATTAACATTTTCTTAGTCATCTATATCAACTCCTAACTTAGTACATAACTTCAGCATTGCTTTTGTGTTGTTTTCTACAGTAGTTCTCAGTTTTTCCACTTCCTCAGTATGCTTTTCGTTATTTTTGTTATTAGAATAAATAAGATAAATGCAGCAAGCGATCGGAAAACCTACTGAAGATATCAGCTGTGTTATAATATTCATATCCATTTTATAATCCTCCTAAATAAAATAGGCACCCACATTTAAGTGAGTGCCATTAACTGGGTGCAAGAAACATGAAGGTGTGGGAGGACTTCATGTTACTTACATTATATTATTAAATTATATGAAGTGTCAAAAATTCTCTTCCAGCATTTGACTTATTCTTTACTACTTTCAACTGAATTGCAATACCGTCACCAGGTTCAGCATCTTCCTGAAGTTCCTTCATATAGTCGATAATACCATCAAGGCCCTTGATAGCAGTTGCTGAAATAGATGAAAATGTTCCTGCTGTTGTAGCAAGAAGGCCGACTTCCTTTACTTCTCCGTTTTCGTCAGGTCTTTCTACGATAGCAGCACCTGTTACTGTGAGAAGATCAGCTCCTGCCTTCTGTAACGGTGTTGCACTGACACTGTTTACCTCGTCCTTTTTTGTGAAATTAAATCTCTTTTCCATCTTGTCAAATCTCCTTTATTCTATTCTTGTTTGTTCTATATTAATAAAGCACCCACACATGCATTTATTCATCTTTGAATTGAATCAATTGAAACTGCTGCTCAATTTCTTCAAGTTTTTTATATTCTTCCATAACTGAATTTCTTCCATATAATAAATAATTTATTCGGCCTTCTTGAAGAATCTTTACATATCTCAAAAGTAAATTCATGTCGCTTAATAGCATCTCTATGACATTACGTCTAACATTTATTATATACTTTCTTTTGTCAGCTCTCATTTTGTCCATGTTCTGCACCTTCCTTATTATCAATACACATTGTAGCAAGTTCATCAACTTCACCTTTAGATAAATAGCTATTTATCAGGATATACATTGCATCAATTTTATTATCTGGTTCAGTCAGTGTGTTGAAAAAATTGTAGATGATCCTGTCACGCGCTTTTTCCATATTAAGTTTAAAGTAAAGTCCTTTTATTTTCATTTTACTGATTCCTCGTTGATCTCTATCCAATTTACAGCTTCAATATGCTGTGCAAGTACATCAACTTCTTGATGAGTGAGCTTAATGTCTAAAGCGTTACCAGTAGCAGCAGCACACTTAATAGCATCAAATATTTTAATTACAAAATTTTCTGCATTAATTCCTATTATATTATCACTTATCATAATTTTCATTTTACGTGAACCTCATGTTTTGCACCTCCTATAATAGGATATCCTTTTAAGAATATTCTGTCAAGAGATATTGAAAAATTTTCTATAATTCATAATAAGATCGTACATGGAGTACTTCTGAAACTTCATTTTCTCATGTATACAAGCGTCCTGAAGGTCTATAAGCCAATCTTCCGCAAATAGTTTTTGCGCATTTTCCTGATTTAAATTAAACTCTTCAGCAGCCTGGCCTTTAGTGTATGTCATGTAATAACGGTCTTTATCTTCATTATGATAAATATAATAATCATATGTTTTGTATATCAGATGAAGCACAGGCCTGCTCCTTTTTATTGACCAGTGAAGCACATTACTAAAATCATTATGTGTAAACTCACCACCGAAGGATTTTTTAAACCAGAGTGTATCTTTCATACCTACATATATACCTTGTTTTTCTGCTTCCTGTACAGGTACTTCTTTATCAGTAATATGATGTAGTAATATTTGTCTATCCTTCAGATATAAATGTGTTTCCCCACTTGCGTTAAGCTCCATCATTTCGTCAACAATTTCAAGTACGTTTGTTACTGGTGTGCTTATCTCTTCAGCATTTGCAAATAATATCAGTTTTATTGGCTGCTTTTTTCTCTTTAATCTATCTCGTGATACAGTCTGGTACAAATCAAGAAGGTTTTCACCTTCGGATCTTTTTATGCGTTCACCAAGCTGTGGTATAAATTCGTCAAATACTATAAACTCACAGTCAAAATTGAAGCCTTTAAACTTTTGTACTTTATTAAATGATAATACATAACATAATATTTGATCAGTAGGCTCACCTTCATCATCTGCCACGTTGAAGGATCCTATTCCATTAGCTATCTTTACACCTACAACGCGTATATGTTTATCACGCTTAAGCGGTGCATATGGTGAAGCATCAAATGATGTATTTATATCTGATTTAAGTATCAGGTCGACATCATCATCTGTACGCTTCATATACACAAATTTAAACTTTGAGTAATAGGCTAGCCATAAAACAGAATATGTTTTACCAGGGCCACGTTTAGACCATACAGCGTAACACCATGCATCAGGATATAGGAAGATATCTTTAAGCAAATGATAATAACCATCGTATATATCTTCATATTTGTAATAGTCTTTTGCTATATAATCGAATATTGTTAGCGTTGTCTGTATCTGTATTTTCGGTATTTTCTTAATCGTCCCAATCATATACTTGTACCTCCTGTTCATCAATAAACATATCGTCAATGTCAAATTGTTCTGTAGGATCCAGTTTATAATCACATGGTAGTAAGTCAACAGAATCTGCTGTTTCGTTACCTTCTGCATCAATATAAATATCAGATACAAAATATACATGTGTTTTCTTTCCTGTTTTGGATCCTGGAAAGATAAAATCTTTTGTGAAGTTGTATAAATCATCATTTAAGCATTCAGCACCTTTTTTAGGTACACCTGCAACAGTGATATGTATTTTATTATCGGCTTTACATCTTCCTGCGTAACGTTTTGCACCTAAGATTTTAAACTCTGTATAATCATCTTTAAGTGGTTTGTGCTCTGCAATGCCTAAAGTGAATGTTTTACCTCTTAAAGTAATGCTATCATAATTATTTGCCTGAAGCTTCTTTAAACAGTTGTCATTGTATGCAGCAATCTTGTCAAGATCCCAGCCTGAAGCATATGCACTGTCTGTATCATTGTACAATAGAAGACCTCCTTCCTCTTCTGGCTTAACACACTTGTTAAGTTCGTGCACATTCCTGAAGGCATAAGAAGTCACCCACACGCCCCATGGATATAATAAAATATGACGTTTTTTCTTGATATATTTTTCATACTCTTTATGTAGTTGTTTGTTATACTCTGCATCATCTTCAGGCCTGTCTATCTTATATTCAAATGTGTTATAATCTTCTACAATTAAATCTGCAATACTCTTTTGTACAGTCATGCCATAGCAGCCATTAACTTTACCTTTTTGCAGTCTATAGTCAATTTCGTCTTTTTCGTCAAATGATAGTTCACACTTTTTCCAAAATAGCTCAAATATATAATCAGTAAACCAGCACGGAAGATAATCCTTGTGTGCATATTCTACTTCAGTACATATGTGTGAATCTGCTTTATACTGTTCTGCAATTACTGAAGCGTCAATTTCATTTAAGTATATTTCAACATAATCTGCTGATAATATACGGCCATTATCTAAAACAGGGTTAACACATTCTACACACTTAGAATATTGAAGCGCTGGCATAACATGATCGTGTTCCTGAAGTTCTACCTTATACATAATGAGCTTAAACATATAAGCAGTATCTTTACTATCTTGAAGTATATCTTTAAGTTTACAATCTCCCATAGAATGAAATTTTTCCATAGGATATTTTTCTGTAAGCATTACAAAGGGATATGATGAAGTAAAGTCAAAACACTGTACCAGCAGTTTAATAAATTCATCAATGTAGAATCTATTTGCATGTGTAAAACCTCCATGAAATAGTTTTGTAAGCTTTACATACTGTTCATATGTTGGTACACATGATAAAAATAATTCACGTGCACCATTTTCAAGACCAATTTTAACTATCTCTTCCCTGATAATCCCTGTAGATGTATAAGGCATTGAATACACTTTTTTGTTAAGCATGTGCATCAGCTTGTTTAAACATTCAACACCAGCAAGTGTATCATTTTCAATATACTGTAATTCGTTCTTAGAAAATTTATACGTTTGTGATCTAAATTTTGTATAATTCCATTTTCCTACTGCTTTTTGGTGCTCAACACCCATATCAGCAGCCCATTTTTCAAGTGACTTTTGTGCCAGTATCAAAGAATCACGTATTTCTATACCACAATCAAATTTCATAAAAAGCGGATAATGTGCTTTTATGTTCAGTGATTTGTTAGGGTAGCCAAACTCTTTAAACAAAAAGCGCCTTAAAAATGAGTAGTCATAGCTATAATTATGAAAATATACAATTGTTACATCACCCATCATCTGATCATGAATTTTATGAAGTGTACTGCAAAATGTAGAAGGTTTATGCCCGTACAATGTTACAATATTCATATCAAACGCACGTATTGATATAGTCCATGCTACTACATGATTTTCACGTGCTTTATGTCCTGAAGGTAGTACACTTATCTGCTTACTGTTTTTTAATTTTTTTCGTGAAGTTTCAGTGTCAGCCATTATGAAGCAATTGTTGTATGTTTTTCTTTTGCCTTTACTCTGGCCAGCACGTGTTATATACATAATGTTGTTCAGAATCTCATAATTAAATTCAGAATGATGTATCATCTGATACTGATAATTATGTAATAAATAATCTTGCCTTAGTAAATATAGTTCCCCCTGCTTCATGTTCCTGTACCTTCATTATATAAGATTTTTTATAAGCTGGCTTAAGTCCTTCTTATAATACTTAAGCATATTATTAACAGTACGTTCTACAGATGTGCTTTCAATATGAAGAGATATAAATTCAGGCTTTTTTCCTTTGCCTTCCTGCCAGTCCTGGTACTGTTTTAAATATTTCTTGACTTGCTTAGAGTTTTCTTGAATCTTACCAATAGCTTTTAAAACTGTTTTACTACCGTACTTTGAATCAGTCTTGCGATACAATCTGCTGTTGTATAAATCGCCTACATTTGACCAGTTAACGTTTGTGCCATACTTACTATTTATTGTATTTGCTCTTTTACCATATACCTCATCAATACCCTGTTTACTTGACGTAGGAGCTTCTAAGAATGACAAAACGCGCCTGATATTTTTGTGTACACTTCTGAGATCGTCAGGCTGCTTTTTATTGAATCGCCTTGCGTCCTGGCCATACACTCCGCGAATCTCGCGCATAGCATCTTTATAAGACCACTCTAATACATTTTTATAACCTTCTTTTTGTGATAATCTTTCAAGATTGACAAGACGCTGATCTGCTGTTTTTGCTATTGACCTGTAGAAATCTTTATATATTGCTAGCTTAAAATCTCTGTCAGCGCCTTCAAGATCTCTTTGCATCTGTAACCATTGTTTTGTATAATCCTTTTTGACACCTACCTGCATTTTTTTCATATGCTCATACCTCCATAGTATAAGGATATTCTTTTCGTATGTTATTTACAAGAGAGAAAATCTGTTCTATTATAAGTATAGGCATTTAAACAATGTTCCCCCTAACTAAATATACCAAATGTGGTTACATCACGAAGAGATCCTGAAGAGTAAGCTGCCTTCAGGATCTTTTTGTGTGCCTACATATATGTTATATAACATACATAAGTCTTATATCACTCTGGCCAGATCAAGCCAAACTTCGAACATACATTCTGTACAATAAATCGGAGGCAAAC
>JAEEGL012306934.1_pt1 | contig 14826 bp, 13 predicted proteins | sample 9134231 | NCBI WGS metagenome assembly JAEEGL01 (sample SAMN16246548, study PRJNA631951) | gut metagenome | biome: gut microbiome; feature: rumen; material: fiber-attached | host: Bos | place: Iran: Karaj | collected 2018-10 | reverse complement strand
TGGCCCAACCGGTTATAGGTATTGTCCTGAATATTGTTTAAAGGCATAGAATACCTCCGTTTCTCTTAATTACAATATAATCTCAAAGCCGGTGTTTGTCCAGTATTATTCGCAAAAAACTCAGGAAGATGGGCCGTTTTTCAGGAAATTTTCAAGCATGGTCATCCCATTCGGTGTCATGATGGATTCCGGATGGAATTGCACACCATATATGGGATATGTTTTGTGCATGACCGCCATGATCCGACCGTCATCCGCCACGGCTGTGACTATAAGTTCGTCGGGCATGGTGGTCTCGTCGGCGGCAAGAGAATGATATCTCGCAACTGTGGTGTCTTTGTCCAATCCCGCAAAGAGAGGGCAGGAGGTGTCAAGCGTGACCCGTGACTGCTTGCCGTGCATGAGCTTTTTAGCATGTATGATCTTAGCGCCGAAGGCGGCGCATATGGCCTGATGTCCCAGACATACGCCTAATACAGGTATATCCTTACCAAGCTGTCTTGCCACATCCATTATCACGCCGGCATCCTCAGGCCTTCCCGGCCCGGGGGACAGTATTATATGGTCCGGTTTCAGATCCCTGATCTCGTCTACTGTCATATCATCATTCCTGATGACTTTTATGTCAGGGTTTATACCGCCGATGTATTGATAAAGATTGTAGGAAAAACTGTCGTAATTATCTATCAGGAGTATCATAATATCTCACCCCCTGAACTCTTTTCCAGGGCTCGGAGCGAAGCCCTTGCCTTGTTCATGCATTCTTCAAATTCCAGATCCGGGACGGAATCAGCAACGATTCCGGCACCGCTTCTTACAAATACCCTGCCATTCTTTTTATAAACAAGCCTTATGGCTATGCAGGTGTCCATGTTTCCGTTGAAATCGATATACCCTATGGCTCCGCCGTATATGCCTCTCTTATTGCCCTCAAGCTCGGCGATGAGCTCGCAGGCTCTTATTTTTGGTGCTCCGGAGAGGGTGCCTGCGGGCATGACGGCTTCTATAGCCGATAATGCGTCCTTGTCCTTCCTGATCTGTCCCCTTACCGTGGAACCTATATGCATCACATGCGAAAACCTCTCAATGCATCTGAGCTTTTCGACTTCCACGCTGCCGAATTCACTTATTTTCCCCAGATCGTTTCTGCCAAGGTCAACCAGCATATTGTGTTCTGCAAGCTCTTTTTCATCTGCAAGGAGCTCTTCTTCCAGCTCCAGATCCTCTTTGGGAGTTTTCCCCCTTCTTCTGGTGCCTGCAAGCGGGAAGGTATGGAGCACACCGTTATCGAGTTTTACCAGAGTCTCCGGAGAGGCTCCGGCCACCTCTACATCAGTCCCGGCAAAATAAAACATGTAGGGAGATGGATTAATGGTGCGCAGCATGCGGTAGGTATCAAGAAGACTGCCCGCAAAAGGGGCACTGAGTCTGTTTGACAGGACTATCTGGAATATGTCGCCCTCTCTGATATAGGTCTTTGCATCCTCGACCATCCTGCAGAATCTGCTCTTGTCAAATAAGGGCTGTATCTCTCCCTCAAGCCGGCTTTCGCTCTCTGCTGCTTTTTCGCCGTTTTTTAAAAGGTCAGCCATGCGGGAGAGCTCTTCACAGGCTTTGGCATAGCCTGCCTTTACATCATCAAGCTTTATATTCACCATGAGACGGATCTTCTGGCCCAGATTATCGAAGGCAATGACTTTGTCAAAAAGCATCAGATCAAGATCCATGAAGTCATCCTCGTCCTCGATATCCCGCCTGATAGAGGGCTCGCTGTATCCGAAGTATTCGAAGGAAAAGTATCCCACAAGTCCACCGGTAAAGGGTGGGAGTCCCTCAAAGTGAGGGCTTTTGTATCCCTCCATTAGTTTTCTTATCTCTTCTGAAGGATCCGGAGTCGTGATCACCCTGTCGCCGATCTTTAGAGAGCCGTCTTTACAGGTTACAAGAAGCTTCGGATCGTATCCTAAAAACGTGTATCTTCCCCAGGTCTCGTCCGCCTTTGCAGATTCAAGCATATAGACGTGATCCGATGCCTTCTTAAGTCTTCTGAGAGCCTCTATGGGGGTGGTGAAGTCTGACAGTATCTCAAGGCTTACAGGCGCGACCCTGTATTTATTATCCTGAGCAAGTTTTTCCAATTCTTTGAGTTCCGGTGTTGCGTTCATGCTCTTTGTTCCTTTCTAGCAAACCAATATAGATTAATGTTGGAGACCGTGTCAATTGCTGTTTTGTGAGTGAGCCATGTCGTTTCCCCGCTTGATGGTTGATAAACAGGTATATTTTGTGTACGATATCTATACTTGAGATGAATAGATGCGTACGTTTTTTGTTATAGTGTGCACATCAACCGAATTGTCCTGTGCGTTGACAATAAGGCATATCGGATCGGTCAATACGGGCTCGGATGGGAGTTTTTTGATGAAAAGGACAGATAAGCTTGGTTTCAAACTGGGTATCGCATTTCTTACGATCGCTGTTATCTCCCTGGCAGCGGTGGGTATCCTTACTTATTTCCATCAGATGAACGTGTACAGGCAGCAGTGCGAGAAGAACGTAAAAAGCGTTGGGCGGTATATCGAAAGCCTCATCGTTGCTGACGGTGTTGATTTCATACAGTACGTGGATTATTACCTCGAGCATTACAGAGAGATCGAGGTGCCCATGGATGCGACGGAATATGAATCATATGAGCATGAATTCCACAGGCTTTTTCATGAGAAGCATCCCGGGAAGACCTTTGGGGCGGACATCGACTTCAATGATGTGGATGAAGAGGTCAAAGAGGCGTACTTTATTTATTCCCATATCTATTGGGTGCTGACCTTTGAGTGGGCAAGAGAGGACTTCAATCTGCCTTATACCTATTTCCTCCTGCCGGATGAGAGCACCGAAACCGTTATGTACATAGTGGATGCGGAAAGGGTTTCAAGAGCAGGACACAAGGAGTTCATAGAAGAGAATCCCAGGTTTGCTCCCATGGATCAGGATGAGGGAAATGATGACAGGTACATGTATCTGGGCGATACCTATGTCAACAGTATCAACGATCAGTATGCCGTCATGTGGAACACATGGAAGACGGGAGAGGAACAGGATGGTTTCGTGGTATGGGATAACGAGTGGGGAGAAACATATTCCTACTATGTGCCGGTGATCATAAACGGCAGGAAGCTCGGACTTGTGGTCACAGAGGTGGAGATCGCCGACGTGAACAGGGAGATCCTGGCCAACACCATAAGCCAGCTGGGGATCATAGCCGTCATATTCCTGATAGCTTTTGCCGTCATGCTTTTATTCATCAACACCAAATATGTATCAAGGATAGAAAAACTGGAATCCTTCGTTATGTCTTATACTTCAAGCAGGGATGGTGCGATCGCGGATCAGATCGACGCCAACATCAAAGGAAAGGATGAGATAGGGTCGCTTGCCAGGGAAGTGGTGTCCATGATCAAGGAGATCCAGAACCATATAAAATTCCTGATGTTAACCAATCAGGAGCTGGCCGATACCAAGGGTGATGTTGCCAAGATGAGCGATCTTGCACGTAAGGATGCCCTGACAGGCATAAGAAACCGGACAGCATATGAGGATGAGGTGGAAAAGCTGGAATATGAGCGGAAGGGCGGTAACACAGAGTTTGGCATAGTGATGATCGACCTGAATTTCCTTAAGAGGACCAATGATACCTATGGTCACGAGAAAGGGAATGAATCCATAAAGAAGCTTTGTTACATTGTCTGTCACACCTTTGAGCATTCTCCTGTATTCCGTATCGGCGGGGATGAGTTTGTTGCCATATTGAGTAATGATGATTTCAGAAACAGGGATGCTCTTGTGGAAAGATTAGAGAGTACCTTAAAGAACTTAAGCAGCATGGAAGAGCTGCAGCCATGGGAGAGGATATCAGCTGCCATAGGAATGGCTGTTTACGAAGAAGGCCGGGATACCTGTGTGGATGATGTGTTCAAGAGGGCCGACAGCGCCATGTATGAATGCAAAACAAGGATGAAAGCCGTGAGAGGAAACTGAGCAGGTTATTTCGGTTGACAAGCATTGTTGCTGAACGTATAATATGTTGTTGCGACATTTGTGTCTGTAGCTCAGCTGGATAGAGCATCGGCCTTCTAAGCCGAGGGTCCAGGGTTCGAATCCCTGCAGGCACATTTGTTCTTTATATGGTGGGTATAGCGTAGTTGGTTAACGCGCCAGATTGTGGTTCTGGAGATCAAGGGTTCGAGTCCCTTTACCCACCCTTTGATCAGAAGGTGATAACCGAACTGATCGGGATATGTCCAACATGTTGAGCTATTCATGAATGAGCTGAATTTAGGGCTATAGCCAAGCGGTAAGGCACAGCACTTTGACTGCTGCATTCGCTGGTCCGAATCCAGCTAGCCCTGTATGAGACACTAGCTCAGTCGGTAGAGCACCTGACTTTTAATCAGGTTGTCGCGGGTTCGATTCCCGCGTGTCTCACTTTTACGGATCCGGTGTTTGAAAGAACACTGGGTTTTGTGTATATGGGCTATTAGCTCAGCTGGGAGAGCGCCAGGTTCGCAATCTGGAGGTCAGGGGTTCGATCCCCCTATGGTCCATTGTTTCTGTATACCGGAGCATTGAAAGGAAGATCTGCCATGAAGATAACTTTTGTTGGAGCGGCCCATGAGGTTACCGGCAGTTGCCATTATCTCGAGGCTTGCGGAAAGAACATCCTTGTAGATTACGGAATGGAACAGGGCAAGGACCTGTTCGAGAATATCGATGTGCCGGTTGAGGCAAGTCAGATCGACTATGTTTTTCTTACACATGCACATATAGACCACTCGGGGCTTCTGCCCCTGCTTGCACGCAAAGGCTTTACCGGAAAGATATATGCTACGGAGGGCACTGTAGGGCTTGCAGGGATAATGCTTCGTGATTCCGCTCATATCCAGATGTTCGAGGCTGAGTGGAGGAACCGCAAGGCCAAGAGGAGCAAGGATATACCGCTCTTTACCCCCATGTATGACATGGCGGATGCGGATAGGGCCATCAGTTGTATGGTCCCCGTACCTTATGATAAGAAGGTGAGCGTGGATGAGGGGATCGAGATCAGATTCACGGATGTGGGCCATCTTCTGGGATCCTCTGCCATCGAGGTGTGGCTTACTGAGGATGGTATCACCAAGAAGATAGTATTCTCAGGAGACCTGGGGAATAAGAACCAGCCGCTGCTTCGTGATCCGCAGAAGGTGAAGGAGGCAGATTACGTACTAATAGAATCCACTTACGGTGACAGGCTCCATGCCGAGGGCAAGGTGGATTACGTTACCGATCTGGCAGATGTGCTCAATACCACTTTTGCAAGAGGCGGTAATGTGGTGATCCCTTCCTTTGCTGTGGGAAGGACCCAGGAACTTCTGTTTTTCTTAAGAGAGATCAAAGAAAAAGGACTGGTAACCGTTAATCCCGACTTTGAGGTTTATATGGATTCACCTCTTGCTGTGGATGCCACCGAGATATTCCACAGAAACGAAAGATCCTGCTTTGACGAGGAGGCTCTTGAATTTGTGGAGAAGGGGATAAATCCCCTGGATTTCCCGGGACTTTGTCTGGCGATAACATCAGAGGAATCAAAGGATATAAACTTCATCGACAGACCGAAGGTGATCATCTCCGCCTCGGGTATGTGTGATGCGGGACGTATCAGGCATCATCTGAAGCATAACCTTTGGCGTGAGGAGTGTACCATCCTCTTTGTGGGATATCAGTCGGTGGGGACTCTGGGAAGAGCGCTGGTTGACGGAGCCGAGAGAGTTAAGCTTTTCGGCGAGGAGATAGATGTAAAGGCCGAGATAAGAGGCCTTGTGGGAATGTCCGGACATGCGGATAAAAACGGACTCCTGGATTGGATGTCCGGCTTTGATCCCAAGCCTGCCAAGGTATTTGTGGTACATGGAGAGGATCAGGTCACGGATGCCTTTGCCGCTGCCTTGAAGGAGGAATTCGGCATGGATGCATATGCGCCATATTCAGGCGCAAGCTATGATCTGCTGAAGGGCGAATTCATCCACCAGGCTGAGGGCATAAGGAAGGCCAAGGCTGAGAAACGTACCGGCAATCCTGTATTTGACAGGCTTATGGCTGCAGGATTACGGCTCATGTCCATCATCAGGAAGAACGAGCATCTGGCGAACAAGGATCTGGCAAAATTTGCGGATCAGATAGACGCCCTGTCCGATAAATGGGGCTGAGGGTGACCGGGAGAATATATCATGAAGGCAATAGTTGCGGTTGACAGGAACTGGGGCATAGGACTTAAGGGTAAGCTTCTCGCCCAGATACCGGCGGATCAGAGGTTTTTCAGAGAGACAACAACAGGACATGTGGTGGTAATGGGCAGGAAGACGCTGGAGAGCTTCCCAAACGGTGCACCCCTAAAGGACAGACTGAACATAGTCCTGACAAGGGGCGGCAGGGCTTTGCCCGAAGGTGTTATAATAGCCCATGATATCGATGAATTAAAAGAGATACTGTCCCGCCACGAGGGGGAGGAGATATACTGTATCGGAGGAGCGAAGGTATATAAGGAGCTTCTTCCTATGTGTGATGAATGTTTAGTGACCAGGATAGACGAGAGCTTTGAGGCTGATGCGTATTTTCCCAACCTTGATGAGGATGAGGAGTGGGAGCTTGTAAGAGACGGCAGTGAAGAGGACGAGCAGACATATTTTGATCTTGTGTATTTCTTCACCAGGTATGTAAGAAAGAGTAAGAGGTAATACTATGTTAAGAAAATTGGCGGTTTTGGCGGCAACAGTTGTATTGTGCGTGACGTCCATTGTGGGCTGCGGATCTGCTGCATCTTCATCGTCTGCCGATAAGGCATCGGATAAGGATCTCCTTGGGAGGATACAGGAAAGAGGAACCATGATCGTGGCCACTGAAGGAGACTGGGCACCATGGACTTATCATGATGAATCCGGAGAGCTCACAGGATATGATGTGGAGCTTGCGAAGGAGGTTGCAAAAAAGCTTGGGGTAGAGGCCGAATTCCAGGAGACGGTTTGGGATTCAATCCTTGCCGGTGTTGATTCCGGCAGGTTTGACGTGGCGTTTAACGGCGTTGATTATACCGAGGAAAGAGCAAAGAAATACAATTTCTCGGACCCCTATCTGTACAATTTCTCTGTACTTGTTGTTAAGGATGATAATGATACAATAAAGACTCTTGAGGACCTTAAGGGAAAGAAAACGGCAAATACCGCTTCGTCCACTTATGCCGGACTTGCTGAGGAGTACGGTGCGACAGTTGATCCTGTGGATTCTCTTGAGCAGACCATAGAGCTGGTCGCCACGGGAAGAGTGGATGCCACCATCAATGCCCAGGGTTCCATAGAGGATTATCTCTCGGAGCATCCGGATGCCTCCATCAAGATAGTCAGCACCTTCCCGGGACAGCCTGTTGTGGTCCCCATCAGGCAGGGAGAAGATTGCGAGAGCCTCAAGAATGCCATAGATGCGGCCATAGCTGATCTTAAGAAGGAAGGGAAGCTTAAGGAACTGTCCGAGAAATACTTCGGCACTGACCTTACGGAAAGACAGTAACATATGGACGACAGGCTTATCCAGATCATCATAGATGCATTCCCGCAGCTTTTGCAGGCCTTCTTTGCGACCACGGTGCCGCTGACAATTCTGTCCTTTATACTGGCCGGTGTCATTTCCGTAGTGGCTGCGATGATACTCTATGCAAATGTTCCCGTCCTTAAGACGATATGCAGATTCTATATATGGGTCATAAGAGGGACACCTCTTCTGGTGCAGCTGTATCTTGTATTTTTCGGTCTTCCCAGCCTTGATATATATATCGATGCGTTTCCTGCGGCTGTTCTCGTATTCGGTCTCAATGAGGGGGCTTATATGGCAGAGAGCATGCGGGCCGCTTTGGAATCCGTTCCCAAGGGGCAGCTGGAAGCCGGTTACTGTGTACGGCTGAATTATATCCAGATCATGTGGCATATAGTATTGCCTCAGGCCTACAGGACAGCATTTCCTTCGCTTTCCAATTCCCTTATCTCAATGCTCAAGGGCACGTCCCTTGCCGCATCCATAACTGTCATGGATATGTTCAGACAGGGACAGGTCATAAACGGAAGAGTATATGAATCCCTGGCTCTGTACAGTGAGGTTGCGGTGATATATCTTGCTTTCTGTACGCTTCTCACCTGGCTCCAGCATCTGGGCGAGAAGAAGCTTTCCACATACGGAGGTGTCAGGTAATGAGTCTGCTTGAGGTTGTGGATCTTAGAAAAAGCATAGACGGAACAGAGATATTAAAGGGTATCGATCTGAGTATCATAAAAGGTGATGTGGCAGCGGTCTTAGGCCCCTCAGGGTCGGGTAAGACAACCCTGCTGAAATGTCTTAATTATCTTGAGAAGGCCGATTCCGGATATATGAAATTTGAAGGCGAGACCTTCGGGATGAACCGTATCACCAGGGAGCAGATAGCCTTTGTCCGCAGAAAGACAGCCTTTGTATTTCAAAACTATAATCTCTTCCTTAATAAGACCGTTCTGGCAAATGTGACACTGGGACTGACGGCGGGTCTTAAGATGAAAAAGGATGCGGCGGTAAAAACTGCCATGGAGGCACTGGACAGAGTCGGCATGGCCGACAGGGCCGACAGCTATCCAAATCAGCTTTCGGGAGGACAGCAGCAGAGAGTGGCTATAGCCAGAGGACTGGCCTCCGATCCCGAGATCATCTTTTTTGACGAGCCTACATCCGCGCTGGATCCCGAACTTATCGGGGAGGTCCTTGCAGTCATCAAGAAACTGGCGGACGAGGGCAGGACCATGATAGTGGTGACCCATGAAATGGATTTTGCCCAGAATGTGTCAAACAGAGTGATATTCATGGATGAAGGAAGGATAATCGAAGAGGCGGTTTCCGAGAAGTTCTTTGCCAATCCAAAGGAGCAGAGGTCAAGGGACTTTATCAATTCGATCATTGCAAAATGAATAACAGAAACGTATTAAACAGCCTCATCAAACTTGCGATACCCACGATATTGCAGGAGATAATGGGGACTCTCCTTACCTATGTGGACACCGCCATGGTGGGCCACCTGGGAGAGAAGGCCACTGCATCGGTATCTACGACGACGACAGTCATATGGCTTGTCTCCTCACTTCCCTATGCCTTTGCCATAGGATTCATGGCTATGGTCAGCAGGGCTTACGGAGCGAAGGATGAGAAGAGGATCAATGCGCTTTCACACCTGGCTGTTTTCATGGCATTGGGCTTCGGGGTCGTTATAACCGTTATCTGCGTGGGGCTTTCACCTTTTATTCCCATATGGATGAGGGCGGCCGAGGATATAAGGAGACCGGCTTCGGTATATTTTTGCATAGTCAGCATGGCAGCCATCTTCAGGATATCCTCCACCTTTTTCGGCACGTGCATACAGGCCGTCAATGATACCAAAACTCCCATGATCATAAATCTGTCATCAAACCTCCTCAATGTGATCTTGAACGGAATACTGATATACGGCCTTGGCATGGGAGTTACAGGAGCTGCCGTAGCTACGGCGCTGTCCTATACGGTACAGGGCCTGGTCATGAGCTATGCTTTCACCCATAAGAAGGAGCTTGGAGGGATCAGATTCAGGGAGATATTTGCTGTCAGGAAGGACCTGCTGGCACAGGTGTCAAAGATAGCCCTGCCGGCCATGGGGACGCACTTTATCTCCTGCGCGGGATATGTTGCCTTTGCAGCCATGGTATCAGGCATGGGAACTACCATATTCGCGGCCCATTCCATAGCGGTTAACGCCGAAGAGATATTCTATCTGCCGGGATACGGACTCAGGACCGCCACCTCGGCTCTGGTTGGGATATCCATTGGCGAGAAGGATTGGGAAAAACTTCGGGCAGTCAGGAAGCAGAGTGTGTTCATCACCATAGGGATGATGTGCTTTAACGGCATACTCCTCTACCTTGTGGCTTATCCGTTGATGAAGCTTTTCACAAGCTCTGCGGAGGTTGCCTCCCTGGGATCCGAAATGCTTAAGATAGTTGCTTTTTCAGAACCCTTCTTCGGACTGATGATAGCATGGGAGGGCATCTGCTACGGCTTTGGCAGGACGAAGAGCGTGTTTATCATAGAATCCTTCTCCATGTGGGCAGTCAGGATCCTTTCCACCTTCATAGTGGTGGAGATACTCCATCTGGGACTGAGGGAGGTATGGTACTGCATGATAGCGGACAATGTATTTAAGGCACTGGCTCTGACAGTTGTTAATGTGTTCAGCCCGCCGGAAAAGCTTATACAGGCCGAAAAGGTACGCGCATAATTGTAGAACTAAAACAGTTGTGATAATATAGCCAACATCAGATGAGATTTGGAGGGATGACCGATGCAAATATTCGAAGAACTGCAGGAGAGAGGGCTTATCGCCCAGGTAACGGACGAAAAGGAGATAAGGGATCTTATTAACGGCGGCGGAGCCAGATTCTATATAGGTTTCGACCCGACAGCGGATTCCCTGCATGTGGGACATTTCATGGCACTGTGCCTTATGCGGAGGCTGCAGCTTGCGGGGAATAAACCCGTGGTGCTCATAGGAGGCGGAACCGGTTATATCGGAGATCCTTCCGGAAGAACGGATATGAGGTCCATGATGACACCTGAAACCATACAGCATAACTGTGACTGCTTCAGGAAGCAGATGGAGCGTTTTATAGAATTCGGCGAGGACAAGGCTGTCATGGTCAATAACGCCGATTGGCTGTTAAAGCTTAATTATGTGGATCTTTTACGAGAGGTGGGAGCACATTTCTCGGTGAACAACATGCTCCGTGCCGAGTGCTACAAGCAGAGGATGGAAAAGGGACTTTCATTCCTTGAGTTCAACTATATGATCATGCAGGCATATGATTTCTATCATCTGCATCAGGAGTACGGTGTCAATATGCAGTTCGGCGGAGACGACCAGTGGAGCAACATGCTTGCAGGCACCGAGCTCATAAGGAAGAAGACCGGCGATGACTGCTATGCCATGACCCAGACACTGCTTCTTAATAATGAAGGAAAGAAGATGGGGAAGACTGCGAAGGGTGCCGTATGGCTGGATCCCGAAAAGACTTCTCCTTATGACTTCTACCAGTACTGGAGAAATGTGGACGATGCGGATGTCATGATGTGCTTTAAGCTCTTGACCTTCCTTCCCATGGAGGAGATAAATGACATCGCAAAGTGGGATGATTCAAGGATCAATGAGAAAAAGGAACTCCTGGCACATGAACTTACCGAGCTGGTCCACGGAAAGGAAGAGGCGGACAAGGCTTATAACACGGCAAGAGCAATATTCTCCGGTAATATGGATACGGACAATATGCCTGAGACGGTGCTTGAGGAGGGCGATTACCGCGAGGGCAGCATAGATATATTGCAGCTTATGGTAGTATCAAAGCTGTGTCAGACAAGATCCGATGCCAGAAGGCTTGTGACACAGGGCGGAGTCACAGTGGATGATGAGAAGGTGACGGATTTCAGGAAAAGTTATACGAAGGATGATCTGAAGGACGGGATCGTGATAAAGAAGGGGAAGAAGGTATTCCACCGCGTAAGGAGCTGAACAGAGGATTTACAGATTTACAACACCTTTTTCCTGTGATAAAGTTGTGGGCAGTGGTTTTTTATTTTGGAGGATTATTATGTATAAGAAGATAATCGGTATTACAATGGCTGCAATGATGGCGGCACTTATGCTCTCGGGATGCGGAGCGGGTTCTTCATCCGGCGATATGGATTATATCAAGAACAAGGGTGAATTCATCGTGGGTATCACTGATTTTGCTCCCATGGATTACAAGGATGAGAGCGGAGAATGGGTCGGATTCGATGCGGATCTGGCGCGTAAGGTCGGTGAGGATCTCGGCGTAGAGGTTAAGTTTGTTGAGATCGATTGGGATAATAAGATCCTGGAACTTGATAACAAGAGTGTGGATGTCATTTGGAACGGTATGACCCTGACTGATGAGGTAGCCAGCGCCATGGCATGCACGAAGCCTTATCTTAACAATGCACAGACTGTAGTTGTAAAGAAGGATGTGGCTTCCCAGTGTACGGATGTAGATTCCGTTAAGGGATTCAAGTACGCAGTGGAGGCAGGATCCGCAGGAGAGGCTGCCGCAGAAGAAAACGGTTTTGATTTCACAGCTGTAGCTTCACAGTCAGCTGCACTCATGGAGATAGATGCAGGCACATCCGATGCTGCCATTATAGATTCGCTCATGGCAGGAGCCATGGTAGGAGAAGGTACGAGTTATGATAACATGACCAATACCATCAACCTCACTACAGAGGAGTATGTGGTTGGATGCAGGAAGGGCTCGGACCTGGCAGCTTTTATAGACTCTGAGATAGAGAAATTCAAGAAGGACGGAAGCCTCAGGACCATAGCTGAAGAATACGGAGTACAGGAAGCACTGGTAGACTGAAGATGTTTCTGACCGTCACACTGGCATTATTAGAAGGATTTCTTGCTACACTACGTCTGTTTGTTCTGACGCTTTTGTTCGCATTGCCTTTGGGACTTGTGATAAGCTTCGGATCCATGTCAAAGATCCAAGCTATCAGGCTCCCTATAAGGTTCATCATATGGGTAGTGCGCGGCACTCCTCTGATGCTGCAGCTTTTGGTCATATATTACGGACCGGGCATAATCCTTCATACAAATGTCTGGGGATCCGGGAACGGCGGAAGGTTCATCGCGGCTCTGGTCGCTTTTGTCATAAACTATTCATGCTATTTTTCGGAGATATACAGAGGAGGGATCCAGTCTATCCCGGTGGGACAGTACGAGGCCGGGCAGGTTCTGGGCATGACAAAGCACCAGATCTTTTTCAAGATCGTTCTGCTTCAGGTGATCAAAAGGATCGTACCGCCCATATCAAATGAGATAATAACTCTTGTAAAGGATACATCCCTTGCAAGAGTCATTGCCGTTTATGAGATCATATGGGAGGGGCAGGCCTTTATCAAAAGTGCCGGTATCATATGGCCTTTATTCTATACCGGAGCCTTCTACCTGATATTCTCGGGACTGCTTACAGTCATTTTCGGAAAAATAGAGGAAAGGCTTTCCTACTTTAGGTGATATATGTCAATACTTGAGGTATCCAATCTTAAAAAGAACTTCGGGAGCACCCGCGTACTGGAGGGTATATCCTTCTCCATGGATGAAGGAGAGGTGCTGACCATAATAGGTTCCTCAGGTTCAGGCAAGACGACCCTGCTCCGGTGCCTGAATTTCCTTGAGACCCCCGATTCAGGAGTCATCAAGGTCAAGGATGACGTGCTTTTTGACGGTTCGGAGCAGATAAGAGCTTCCGAGGAGGAGATAAGGAAGAAGAGACTCCATTTCGGACTGGTATTTCAGTCATTTAACCTTTTTCCTCAATACACCGCCCTGCAGAACGTTACGCTGGCTCCGCTTTTACACTTCGGTGACGACCCGGTGAAAAAGGCGGAGATAGAAAAACACGCTGAAGAGCTTCTTGGACAGATGGGGCTTTTTGACCGAATGGACAATTATCCTCACGAGCTCTCCGGGGGACAGCAGCAGAGAGTTGCCATAGCAAGAGCACTTGCCCTCAAGCCTGATATACTTTGTTTCGACGAGCCCACATCGGCGCTGGATCCGGAACTGACAGGTGAGGTTTTAAAGGTGATAAGGAATCTTGCCGAGAAAAAGACGACCATGATAATCGTAACCCACGAGATGTCCTTTGCACACGATGTATCCGATAAGGTGATATTTATGGCTTCGGGTCTCATAGAAGAGAGCGGGACACCCGAGGAAGTGATAGACTCTCCCAGGAATGAGAGAACACAGCAGTTTCTTGCTAATTATAGAAAAGAGAGGTAGAAAATGAAGAAGAAAAAGCTTATATTGCTCTGTCTGGTGACAGTAAGTGCATTTGCGATGGCCGCAGGATGCGGTAAGAAGGATAAGGATAAGGCCGAGGCTACCGAGGCTGCTACGGAAGTGGCTACCGAGATCGCCATCGAGGCTGATGTGGTAGAGCAGCCGCCCACAGAGGTGCCGATCCCTGAGGCTCCGGCTCCTACGGAACTTGATGAATATGCCCTGGATCCGCTCGCAGCTGAGCAGAGTCTGTCAGATAACGCACCCGAGGGTTCCGTATCCCAGGATACAGCCAATACAGAGGTATGGACCGAGGACGAGGGCGAGGCAGGTGCAGCTGCGGATACTTCTTCGAGTACGGATACTGCATCCACAGCTTCTACAGGCACAACGAGTTCTTCCGATGTTACATCCATGGCTGATACCAAGATGTATGCCACAGAGAAGGTACGTATGAGGAAGGGACCCTCCACAAACGATGAGATAGCCGGAAATCTGGCAGGAGGCGCCGAGGTTACCGTTAACGGTAAGGTTTCGGATTGGTACAGGATAACAAAGAACGGGGAGACTCTGTATGTAAAGGCTGAGTATCTCACCCAGACCAAGCCTCAGGATACAAATGCGGCTGCAACCGACGCAGCTGCAACAACTACAACGAAAACAACAGCTTCCTCCAATGCAGCCGCTACGACGGATGCTCAGGCAGCAGCAGCCCAGCAGGCAGCAGCTCTGCAGGCATCAGGACAGCAGCAGGCAGCAGCAGCTCAGACTACAGATGCAGCACAGCAGCAGGCAGCTTCGCAGACTCAGACAACCGAGCAGCAGCAGGCGGCAGCAGCGCAGGCTCAGGCAACGGAGCAACAGCAGCAGGCAGCAGCTCAGACACAGGCGGCGCCGGCAGC
>JAEEGL010834768.1_pt1 | contig 14826 bp, 14 predicted proteins | sample 9134231 | NCBI WGS metagenome assembly JAEEGL01 (sample SAMN16246548, study PRJNA631951) | gut metagenome | biome: gut microbiome; feature: rumen; material: fiber-attached | host: Bos | place: Iran: Karaj | collected 2018-10 | reverse complement strand
TATCTTTATCTTTAAGTGCACTAACTATATCTAAATATAATGGTTCACCAATACTACCTGCTTCTTTTGTTCTATCTAATACTGCTATATTCTTAACAGTTTTAGGTAATACATCTAATAAGTATTTAACACTAAAAGGTCTATATAAATGAACATTTATTAACCCAACTTTCTTTTTCTTTTTATTTAAATCATCTACTACAAGTTTTATTGTATCAGTAACACTACCCATAGCTACAATTATATTTTGAGCATCTTTAGCTCCATAATAAGTAAATGGTTTATAATCAGTTTTTAATACTTTGTTAATACACTCCATATAGTAATTAACTATATCAGGCATTTTATTATATAAATCATTTCTAGCCTCTACTGATTGAAAATAAATATCTTCATTCTCTGCTAATCCATATTGTACATTATGTCCTACATTTAGACTCTTCTCTTTAAATCTTTCTATTTCATCCCATGGGACTAGTTTAAGTAACTCTACATCATCTAACTCATCAATAGTATTTAGTTCATGACTAGTTCTAAATCCATCAAAGAAGTGTAAGAAAGGAAGACTTCCTTTAATAGCAGATAAATGCGCTACTGCAGCTAGATTTTGAGCATCAAATACATTAGATGAAGATAACATACAAAATCCTGTTTCACGACAAGCATATACATCTGAGTGATCTCCAAAGATAGATAAAGCATGAGTAGCAATAGTACGAGATGCAACATGAATAACTCCTGGAAGACATTCTCCAGCCATCTTATACATATTAGGAATCATTAAAAGTAATCCTTGACTAGCAGTAAATGTTGACGCTAAAGAGCCAGAAAGTAGTGCTCCATGCATTGTGCCAGCAGCTCCTGCTTCGCTTTGCATTTCTATTACTTTAGGTTTATCATTAAATATATTTTTTAATTCTGTATTAGATAAACTATCAACATTAGATGCCATTGTACTTGATGGAGTAATTGGATATATACTGCATATTTCTGAAAATAGATAAGCTATTCTACTACAAGCAGTATTTCCATCCACACATTTCTTCATACTTATCACCAATATAATTATAAAATAAAAAAGACTTAAAGTATACTTTTTATTAACAATACATATAATAAATATATATCATTGATTTATTTATAAAAATGTGGTATATTATAAGTGCATTTGAAAATGTTTCTCGCTTCCGGATGGCCTGCGAGTAATAAATGATTCCGGTTGGCAATGTTTCTCGCTTCCGGATGGCCTGCGAGTAATAAATGATTCCGGTTGAAAATGCAAAAAATCTACTTAAACAGTAGGTTTTTATTTTGCAATTTGATAGAATAAAGACAATAATGTTAAATGAAATAGAAAAAGATTCTGAAAAATAATTTCAGAATCTTATTTATTTAATAAGTCTTCTATCTTCATTAATCTATTATACTTAGCTATTCTTTCTCCTCTACATACAGAGCCTGTTTTTATAAAAGGAATTCCAAATCCTACAGCTAAATCTGCTATAAAAGTATCTTCTGTTTCACCACTACGATGAGATATTATAGTTTTATAATTATTCTTTTTAGCAGTCATAATAGTTCTAGTCATTTCTGATATTGTTCCTATTTGATTAGCTTTTAATAGTATTGCATTACCAGCTCCAGAATCAATACCCTTTTGTAATAATTCTGTATTAGTACAGAAATAATCATCCCCTACTAACATTACCTTATCTCCAATTAATTTAGTAAGTACTGCAAGTGACTCATAATCATCTTCATTAAATGGATCTTCTATACTAATTATTGGATAGTTTCTAACTAAATCAATATAATATCTAGCTAATTCATTACTAGTTAAATATTCATTATCTATTTTATATTTATTTAATTTTTTATCATATATTTCAGATGCCGCTACATCAAGTGCTATTAAAATATCTTTGCCAGGATGATAATTAGCATCATTAATAGCGTCCATAATTAGATCTAACGCCTCAGTAGTCTTACCTAGATTAGGAGCAAATCCGCCTTCATCACCAACACCTGTAGATAATCCTCTTTTCTTTAAAATGCCTTTTAAAGTATGGAATATTTCTGATGCTGCTTGTATTCTTCTTTTTTCTCCTTTAAGAATAGGCACTATCATAAATTCTTGTACATCTAATGGATTATCAGCATGAGCTCCTCCATTAATAATATTTATCATTGGAATAGGTAAAGTAACTTTGCCATAAGTTATATACTCATATAATTCTTTGTTTTGTAATTTAGCTAAGCATTTTAAACTAGCTAGTGACACTGCAAGTGTAGCATTAGCACCTAATTTGCTCTTATCTTTAGTACCATCTAATTTAAGTAATGTTTTATCAACAGTTACTTGATCTATTTTTTGCCCTACTAAAGCATTTCTTATAATAGTATTAACATTTTCTACTGCCTTTAATACACCTTTACCCATAAATCTAGATGGATCATTATCTCTCAATTCTAAAGCTTCTTTTGAACCAGTAGATGCTCCACTAGGAACAGATGCTATAGCACTTATATTATTAGCTAAAGTCATTTCTACTTCTACAGTAGGATTTCCTCTACTATCAAGTATTTCTCTAGCTTTAATTTCTTTTATATTCACTTCAATCACCTATAACACTAGTATAAACTATAAATAAACAATTAAACAATAAAAAATAGATGTTTTACACATCTATTTTACTAAGCTATAAAGTATCTACTTCTTTTTCTAAGTAAACTTACATGAAGGAAATTTAATAATCCTAAAGATATTAAACATATAGCACTAACTTTAATTAAAGCATCACTATCAGTAAATACTGTTATTACTCCTACAGCTATATATAAAACACCTATAACTAGTGTAAGTAACCAAGATGATTCATTAAACTTCTTTAAGAATATTGCATAATTAATTCTTTGAATACCTAATAATCCAACATATATTCCTAATAATACATTTAATACATTACCCATAAACATTGCAAATAAACCAACTAACATTAATAATACTCCATATACTAGATTATTATTGAAAAGTATAATATTTCCTCTTTTTATAAATGAAAATAATGATGATAATCCAAATAATATAAATAAGAAACCTACTATAAATGATAAAGTACTATTTGCCATTTCTGGATTAGCATAAATATATATTCCCATAAATATTAGAATAAAAGATGCTAACAACTCTACTATAGTAATTAAATTAAATACTCCTCTTGCTTCTCCAATTATTTTATCTATCATACTATCACCATTTAAATTATACTAACAAAATCTTCTATAATCAAGAAATTTATGTTATAATATTGTGAATTAAAGGAGGAATATTGTGAAGTTAAGAGAATTAAGTGTAGAAGAATTTAATACATTCCAAAATAATCACCCACTATCTAACTTTTATCAAACAGTTAATTATGCAATGTTAATGGCTGAAAATGGTTATGATTATGATTTAATTGGCTATGTAGATGATGATAACAATATTCTTGCTGCTTCAGTAATATTATTTAAATCTATTGGAATTAAATGCTTTTATGGATATGCTCCTCGTGGTTTCTTAATTAACTATAATGATCAAGAATTATTAAGAAGTTTTACAGAAGAATTAAAAAAACATTATTATGAAAAGAATGTTATATTTATAAAAACTAACCCAAATATAATAGTAGGAGAAGTAAATAAAGAATTTGATATTGATTATAATGATAATTATTATTTAAAAGATATATTACCTAGTATGGGATATAAAAAATTAAAAGATAATTTATATTTTGAAGCTATGCTTCCTAGATATAATGCTCTTATAGATTTAAAGAAATATAATAATAATGTAATAAATAAGAATACTAGAAATAAAATAAGAAAAGGATTAAGAAAAGGATTAACTTTAGAAAAATGTCCTAAAGATCAAATAAATAAATTCTATGATTTTATAAAGAGTAAAAAGAATCATAATGAATTCTATTATAAAGATTATTATACTGTATTTGAAAAAAATGATGATATAGATTTATTCTTAGTATCAATTGATTATGAAAAATATTTAAAAAATAGTGAATATATGTATAATTTAGAATTAGAAAAGAATTCTAAATTAAATGATAAATTAGCTAATAATCCTACAGAAAAGATTATTAATGCTAAAATGACTAGTGATAAGAATCTACTTATATATAAAAATGATATATTAGAAGCATCAAAAGGTACTACTACTAGTGAAAAAACATATATAGCAGGTGCTTTAGTAATTAAACATAATAAAATGGTTAGTATAGTTTATAGTGGATTTGATATTGAATATAAGAGATTTGTTCCTAATTATTATCTACATTATAGTTTAATTAATTATTATAATAATAATTATGATTATATAGATTTCAATGGTGTAGTAGGAGATTTTAAGAATAAGAATGCATATGAAGGATTAAATAATTTTAAATTAGGATTTAATCCAGATGTATATGAATATATTGGTGAATATGATTTGATTATAGAACCAAAGAGTTATGATATATTACTTAAAAATGGAATACTTGCTAAAGAATTTAATAAAAAGGATATAAAAAAATAACAGTTAATATTTAACTGTTATTTTTATTTAAAATAAAGCATCTTCTTTTTTATATTGTTTAGATACAAATATAATTATTCCTACAGTATAAATAATAGTAGATATTATAACAATTAATAAATTCTTAATATCCATTTCTTTTAAGAATATATCATTTAATATTGTTCCACAGTTAGCTATTGGTATTAAGTATAATACTATACTAGTTATATTCATATAACCACTAAATAGAGGTATCATACTGAAGAAAGTTACTATTGATTGTTTACTTTGTGCTTCTTTAAATGTTTTAGCCCTACCAGTAAGAGCAATACATACTCCAGCACTTAAACAAGAAGTAAGTATTAAAATAATTATACTTAGAACTATTGTAATAATACTTATATGAAATTCCATACTACTAAACATTTCTAAAGAATTTTTAACGAATATAAATGCAGGTATAGAAATACATATTCCTACTAAAGATGTTAATATACAAGATATTACTATTGCTAAGAATTTACCTGCTATTATTTCTGTACTCTTTATTGGGAATGTTAATAATGTCTCAAATGTTCCTCTTTCTTTTTCTCCTGCTATTATATCAGTAGTAGTATTCATAGCAGTTATTACTATTATCATTACTAAATATGATAATGCAAAATTAATTAAGAAATTACTAAAATAATCTGTTCCTTCTTTAGCTAAATCTTTTACCTCTATTTTAACTATATTAAATACATCATCTGGATTAATATTATTATTAACTAAATAAATATTACCTAAATAATTATTATAACTGTCTAAATAATTACCTATTACTTCTGTTACCATCATTCCATCTTCAGTAGAAGTATCAGTATATATATAATAATTATTATCTTCTTTTAGTACATATGCAGTAATACTACCTTCTTCATACATACTCTTTAATTCATCTACACTTTTGTTTTCAATATATTCAGTATTCTTACTAATATTATTAATTATCTCTTTTTCTACTTCATTTAGTGAATAATCAAGTCCTACAGCATAATCTCCACTACTCATACCATCATATAAAAATCCCATAAATATAATAAATGCTGGTATTATAAATGGCATTAAGAATATTATAGCTAGGAATTTCTTATCTCTAAATATTCCTCTTAATTCTTTTTTACAAGTTACTACTATATTATTCATCTTTATCCTCCTTAATTAGTTTAAAGAAAGCATCTCTTAAATTATCAGTTTTTGTTTTCTTTTTTATTTCTAAAGGAGTTCCACTCATAATAACTCTACCTTTATTTAAAAGTATTACTCTATCACAAATATTTTCTGCTTCTTCCATATAATGTGTTGAATATATTATACCTTTATTATTTGCTTTTTCTTCTTTTATAAAATCTAATATTACTTTACTAGATATAATATCAAGTCCACTAGTAGCTTCATCAAATATATAATATTTAGGATCATGTACTAAGCATCTAGCTATTCCTACTCTTTGTAATTGACCAGTAGAAAGATTTCCTATTCTTTGATTTTTAAAAGATTCCATATCAAATCTTTTAACTATATTATCTATTCTTTTTAATACAACATCATCTTCTACTTTATAATATTTACCACACATAATCATTAACTCTATTGGTGATAATTCTTTATACAATTTAGTATTACCAGATAAAAAAGACATATTCTTTTTTATTTCAAGCCCATCATGTTTATAATCTTTCCCATCAATTGTAACTTCACCTTCAGTCGCATTCATAATTCCTGCAATTATTCTTAAAAGAGTTGTCTTACCAGCACCATTAGGGCCTAATAAACCAACTATTTCACCAGGAGATACATTAAATGTTATGTCATTATCAGCATAAAAAGATTTTTTTTCTTTTTTGTCATTAATCTTTTCAAACTTTTTCTTAATGTTCTTTAACTCTATCATATTTACCTCACATTAAAATAATATACTTATTTTCAGTATATATCAAGTATAAAAAAAGTAGAATATTCATTCTACTTTTTCTTTTTTTCATACCATCTAATTAGATTACTTTTAAATTCAAGCTCAGTTAAACACATTCCAAGAATACCAGCAACAGCCGCTAAGAGTGAAAAATAGACAGTAAATTCCAAACCTGCATAAGCCGGTTCACCATAAAATGTAAACCTTTTTAAGGAAAATGCAGCTAGACATATTATTCCTACAATAAATACAACAGTATTTAAAACAAAACCAATAATGGCTGATTTTCCATATTCTGTTTGCATAAAAGCTTTCATTTGATCTATTCTCTCAGCCCTTGTTAAATCATAAAAACTCTTCACTAGTAACACTCCTCTATTTTCATTATATTTTATCTGGCACATCTATAGCAAGTATTTTTAATAAGATATTATTAATAGTGTAAACTACATTTGTTAGATATAACCATGAAGTTTTAACTAGTTCATTATCTTCTTTTAATACAATATTTTCTGCATAGAAAGTATTATAACTAGTATTTAGTTTATATAAATATTCAGTTATATCATTTAAAGATTTAGAATTAAATGAATTATTTAAAGCTTTATCTAAATTAAGAATATTAATTATAATATTTCTTGTTTTATCATCTTTAATAATATTCATTTTATTATAATTTATATTTAATTCACTAGCTTTATTAAGTAGTGATTTCATTCTTATAGTAGAGTATAAAATATATGGGCCAGTTTTACCATCAAGATCACAGAACTTATCTATATCAAATATATAATCTGATTCTCTACTAGGTAGTAAATCAGCATACTTTACCGCGGAGATTGCTATCTTTTCTGCTATTTCTTCTCTATTATCTAAAATACTCTTATTTAGTCTATTCAAGCATTCATTTTTCACTTCATCAAGTAATGTAGTTAAACTCATTACTCCACCATCACGAGTTTTAAATGGCTTACCATCTTTACCATTCATGGTTCCAAATCCTGCGAATACCAACTTCGTATCCTTAACTATATTAGCTTTCTTTGATGCTCTAAAAACTTGAGTAAAGTGTAGTTCTTGTCTTTTATCAGTTATATACCATATTTCATCTGGATTATATTCTTTCATCCTATCATAAATAGTAGCCATTTCTGTCGTACTATAAAGAATTCCTCCATCACTTTTAATAAGTAACATAGGTGGTATTTCTAATTTATCATCATCTTCACTAACACTAATTACTTTAGCTCCTTGGGATTCTATAACTATATCTAATTTATTTAAATACTCTAGTAACTCTGGAACAACTTTTTCAGCGTCACTTTCACCTTTATATAAATCAAATGTAGCATTTAATCTATCATAAATACTTCTTATTTCAGTTTTAGACACATCCATAATTACATTCCAAAGTGCTACTATTCCTCTTTCACCATTTTGAAGCCTAGTAGTCATTTCTTGAGCTTCTTTTAAGTATTCTTCATCTTCTTTAGCTTTACTTGATGCATAAGGATATACTTCTTCTAATAATTCATTAGTAATACTAACTTTTGGATATTCTCCAGTATATTCTTTATCAAAATAAGGCCAATCTGGATTTCTTTTAGATAGTTCTAATATAACTAAACCTAAAGGCCTTCCAAAATCACCTAAGTGAGTATCAGATATAGTTTTATATCCTAAATATTCACATAATCTTTTTAAAGCTTCACCAATATTAGCACTTCTTAAATGACCAACATGTAATGTTTTAGCAACATTAGCACCACCATAATCTAAGAATATTAATTTATTATTTTTTTCATATGAATAATCTAGATTATTAATACACTCTATTAATGCTTCATCACTAAGACTCATATTAATAAACCCTGGTCCAGCTATACTTACATCTTTAAATAATCTATCTTCTTTTAATATACTCACTATATCTTCTGCAATTACTAAAGGGCTCTTGTGATACTCTTTAGCTAAAGACATAGCACCATTAAATTGGTAATCTCCTAAATCTGGTCTATCAGATTCGGTTATTAGTACTTTATTTGGAGAGTAACCTTTCTTATCTAAAGCACTACTTACTTTATCTTCCATGATTTTATAAATACTTTTCACACGCATCACCACAAATTTAGTTTAACATAAAAATAAAAAAATAACTACTATTGTAGTTATTCATTTATAACCTTAGTATTACTAATTATATCATGAAGTCCTCTTTTATCTTCTCTAATTAATATCATAACAAATGATATAATAGCTATTCCAAAGAAAACATATGTTACTATCATATTAGCATTATAATATTTATTAACATCTAAGTAATTTATTAATACACTATTAGCAATTAATACAATTATATTGCCAATAAATACATGATAACTAGCTAAAAGTCTTAGCAAGTAAGAAAGTAAACTAAGTTCTTTATCATCATTACTAGTAACCTTAATCCTCATTATTTTCTTTCCTAAAGTTTGTCCTTTATTAAATTTTTGAAATAATCCAAAATAAGCTACTATTACTACAGCAATTACTATATTAGAACTAACACTATATTTAGATAAATAATAAACTACTTCTCTGCTTTCTTTTAAGAACTCTTTTTCATCTATTTCTTTATCTGTATATAATTTCATGAGTTCTGTATACTTTTCAGTTTCTTCAGTATATTTATCATAGTATGGATTAATAACTTTAATACTTGTTATTAATGATATAAATAAATATATTAATAATATATCTAAAAAATATGCACTTATTCTTTTTGATAATTTAACTTCACTTGCCATATTACTCCTAACTAGTTTGTAACTTTGAAGATAATTTCATTTTAACAGTATTCTCTTTACCATTTCTTATATAAGTTACTTCTACTTTATCTCCAACTTTATATTTATATAATTCATATCTTAAGAATGCTACATTACTAACTTCTCTACCATTTATTTTAACAATAACATCTCCTGTTTGTAACTTAGCATTTTCTGCAGAACTATTCTTTTGAACATCAATAACCATAACACCACTAGTAATATTTGTTCCGCTAATATAACGATAATATTGCGGATAGCTCATTACATCACTAACACTTACCATAGATATTCCTAAATATGGATATTCACTTGATTCACCATTAATGATTTGTTCAGCTTTTTCTTGTGCTATTTCAATAGGAATTGCAAATCCCATTCCTTCTACTCCAGTAGATGATATCTTAGCATTTATAACACCGATTACATCTCCATTTGAGTTACAAAGTGGTCCACCTGAATTACCTGAGTTTACTGCAGCATCTGTTTGAAGTACATTCATAACATAATCTGTTCCATAAGCATTTGAAAGCGATACTTCAACAAATCTTTCTTTACCAGAAATAATACCACGAGTAACTGTCCATGAATAAACATTATCAAGTGGTGCACCTACTGTAAATGTTGTATCTCCAACTCTTAGAGTTGATGTTTTACCAAGCTCTACAGCTTTCATATCACTTCTTAGTTTAACACTTAATACTGCTATATCAGAATATTGATCTCCTCCTAATAGTTTAGCTTCTACTACTTCTCCATCAATATATGTTACTTTAAAGTTATCTCCTTCTGCTATAACATGATAATTAGTAATAATATACATTTCTTTATTATCCACTTTATAGATAAAACCACTACCTGATGCATATTGAGTTTCTTTTTTATATGTTGATATTACTACAACATAGTTATATACTTTTTCTACTGCATCTGCTATTCCTTCATCAGTAACAGTAACATCTTTTTCTATTTTAGTAATTGTTTCTTGAAATACTTTAGGAAATTTATATAATATTCCATAAGTTAGAAATACTCCTAATAACACTCCAAATAAAGTATAAACAATTACTCTTGTTTTCCTCTTTGAATTTTGTTTCATTACTTAATCCTCACAATCTCCTTATAATTTAATGGAAATCCCATTGCTTCTAGTACTTTATCAATACTAATAGATTCTAACTTACCATCTAATACATCTATCTCATAGCATATTTCGTTCATCATTAAAATAAAATCTTCTTCTTTTAATAATTGTTTCATAATAATAACAATAGCAAATAGATCATCAATACCACATATATATTCATCATATTCATTCTTCTCTATATTTAATAGATCATGATATTTAGTATTACTAATCTTTTTGTTAGTACGATTATTATAGCATAAATCTTCATGAGCGCATAGATTACGATAGTTAGCGAGTATTGGTAAATAACACACTAAATTACTAACAGAAACATTATATACTTCGGCTATTTCATCTTGGTCATCTTTTTGTAATACAGAATATAGTTCTCCTACTATACCAAAAGATAATACTTTAACTACTACCCATAAAGGAATATAACCATAATTCTTAATATAGTGATTAGTAGCGGCATGTTGTTTACCATTAACGTTTATTTGTCTTTTCATTTTTCTAAGTAAATCGTTAATTTGTTTAATCTTATTAGGATCTTTAACTAAGTTATCACTATTTAAATAGTTTTGCTCCTTAAAACCATGATTTTTACTCATTACATAAGACAAAATACTCTTTAAGTTGTTTTCAACAATTAATATATTCTTAAATAAAATATTTCTTAATTGTCTATCAAAATTAAATGCTCCATATAACTCTCTAAAGTTAGTATTCTTAATAAACTTTCTACTACCATCATCCTTTAAGAATAAATGACGATAACCACCTAAGAAGAAATAATTTTCACGTAGTAATACTTCTTTGGCATAAAAAACATCATCTATTACTAGACCCTTTGCTTTTAACAGTTCAATCTGTTCGTCTAAATTTTTAAATGTCTTTTGCCCCATTTTTATTCACCTACATGTAATTATATCACAATTTATCCTATAAATATAGCTTAAAAATAATAAATTTGATACAATTTATATGGGTGATAATATGCCTGCACTGTTTACTCATTATGAGTTTGGACAAGAAGTATTAAAAAAGTTAGACAAAAATATAAGTGATAGTATAAATAAAAAGATAGAATACTATAATATGTTTAATCAAGGATGGGATAATTTATTTTATTATTTACCTAAATGGAATTATTATAGGCATCTTGCTGGAGTAGCTCATAAGAAAAGAATTAGAGAATTCTTTTATAATCTAATTACTTATATTAAAGAGAATCATTTAGAAAATAATAGTGATGTTACGAATATGGTATATGGATTTATAAATCATTATACAGTAGATACCATAATACATCCTCTAGTTAATAGTGAAGTTAAATCATTAGGTATACCTCATAGTAGAATAGAATTTATGATAGATACCAGAATTAGAAAGAATAAAAAAAGAAGTTATTTTAAAACAGTTATTCCTAGATTAAAATATAGTAAAGAATTATTAAATACTATTGATTATACATTCTTAACTACACATAATTATAAGAATGTTGGTAAGATAATGAATAAATCACATAATACATGTTATTACTTATATAGATATTTTATAAGTGATAACACTGGTATTAAAACATTTTTATATAAAATAGTAGATTTTATAACACCATTTAAAGATGTCAAATTAAATGAAATAACATATTATTTTAAATCATTTGATGAAAGAATATTAAATAATAAAAAGAAAGTATGGAAACATCCTAGTAAAGAAGAAGAATATAATTATTCTTTTAAAGAATTATATGATATATGTGAGAGTATTTCTTTAAAATTAATACCTATAGCATATAATGTTATTAATAATAAAGAAGATATAGATAAATTACTTAATTTAATAGATTTAATAAATATTAAAAATATTCCAAAACTCCTAGACTAATAGCTTTAGCTAGGAGTTTTTGATACTCATCACTCTTTAACTTATCTCTTTCTTCTTTATTAGATAAAAACCCACATTCAATTAATACACCAGGAGTATTTAATTTATTATACATATAAGTATCTTTAGGTATATTACTTATTAATCTATCACTACCAGTATATATATTTAATTTATCTTGTATTGTTTCTGCTAGTATTTTATTATCCCTATTATAGAATACTTGTGGTCCATAATATTTATTATTAGATAAATAATTTAAATGAATACTTATATATAAAGATCCATTACTATTGTTTATTAGTTTAATTCTATTATCAAAATCACTTTTCTTCCTATAATTAGCATTAGGACTAGATAAATCATAATCACCATCTCTAGTCATTATTACATTAGCTCCTAAACTTCCTAATTCTTTTTCTAAATATTGTGCTATAGATAAGTTAATATCTTTTTCATATATATTTATATAACTAGTACCAGGATCTAATCCTCCATGACCAGGATCAATTATGATTGTTTTGCCAGTAAGAGGCATTATTGCCTCTACTTTATATGCATAAAAAAGAAGCGAACAAATAAAAAAACCAAATAGTACATAATAATATTTCTTCATATTATATAATATGTTAAATACTATTTGGTTATTAATTATTCACTATAATTTAATTTGATTAAATCTGTTTTATTGTTTGTTGTAGTACCAACAATATGAACATCTTGTGTATCATCTGTTAAATCGCCAAGATTTATTCTGCTTAAACTTTTATATTGATTCTTAGAATCAACTTTTTGTACATTATTTAAGCCTTTATCATTTGTTAGTGTATAATCTTTTTCACCAACATTTGTCATATATTTTCCAATGTATACATCACCATCATTTGTTAAATAAGCAAACCATGAAATGCTTTCACCAGAAAAGATAACATAAATCTTTTTGATGTCAGTTTTATTTGAAGCATATGTTTTGTCTTCTTTAACTACAGTAGGAACTCCATCTTTTAGTGTTAGATAATCATTAAAGTATTCATACTTTTCGTTATTTGTTAATACAACAAATGGAAATTCTTTATTATTACCATTATCTTTTGTAACTTCTGATTTAGAAGATATTTCATAATTATATTTTACTTCTTTAACAAATTCTACATCAGTAACAATCTTAATATTTTCTTCAGTAGTATTATTCTTATTTTTACTATCTTCATATAACGAATATCCTACAAAACATGCCGCTACAAACAAAACAATAATAAGTGCTATAATGCATGCTCTTTTCTTCACAATATCCCTCCTTTTTAATTGTGCTTTGTTATAACAAAGATTGCTCAAATGAGCAATCTTTTTTATTCTCTTCCAATAAGTAAATAAATTGTTAGGAATATGCTATATATTCCTAGTACAAAACCAAACCAAAATATATACCCACTAAATAAGAATACAGTAACTACTGCAACAAATAAACATACTAGTGAAGTAATTAACTTATTAAGTTCACCAAAAAATGATAATATAACATTAACTAAATTAATACAGAATAATAATACACCAGTTATCTCCCATGAATTTTGTCTTAACCATATAAGCATTGCTATACCATAACAAATCATTAAGAAACTAGCAAATGTTACAGCATTTTGTTCTTTTCTTGTATAATGCATATTAAAAGTACCCTCCTGAATTGATTATAACATATTTACTTATTTAAATATACTTTTTATTCTACGTTTACTCCTTTATTAAATACTTTATTACAAATAATGCTCATTATAATAATAATTATGGTATATAGAATTATTGCTAGTAATAGTAATAATTTAAATGAATTTGTATCTATCATTATAGTGCTTTTAAATAAATCCATAATACTACTATTAAATAAACCTACTATATATGTTAATAATAATACTAAACTTTGAGATAATAAGTATGCAATAAATCCAAATAATACAGAAAAAGCTATTTTATTATTATTTTTCTTATGTCCTAATATTATTCCTAAGAAACCACATTGTATAGCGTTAAATAACTCTAAAAATATTATTCCTAACATACCTATTATAAATAACCAAGGATTAAAATTTAAACCAGTAGTTATATTATTAATTAGATTTTTAATCATTATCCATCTATCTTTAGTATAATACACTATCAATAAACTAATGATTACAATTATAAAACTAAATATAAAGAATAATAATGCTTGTATTAATTTAGAATAATAAATTGTTGTTTTACTAACAGGAAGTGTATGAGTTAAATATGATTCATCTTTATATAAAGAATCTTTAAATCTAACCCAACTTCTCATTAATACATTTATAACTACACTAGCTACCATTGAATACATACATCCTACAGATATTTGACCAAGAATATTAACCATAAGTGTTTGTTCTAAAGAGAAAAGTATTCTAGTAACTATAGCAAAGAATAGTGCTAATATATAAAATACACTCATATTTCTAATCATATATTTTAAATCATATTT
>JAEEGL010122962.1_pt1 | contig 14826 bp, 6 predicted proteins | sample 9134231 | NCBI WGS metagenome assembly JAEEGL01 (sample SAMN16246548, study PRJNA631951) | gut metagenome | biome: gut microbiome; feature: rumen; material: fiber-attached | host: Bos | place: Iran: Karaj | collected 2018-10 | reverse complement strand
TATAAGTTCATTAATTTGAATTGGTATTAATGATTCTATATATGGTTCTCCAAAGAATATTCCATTTTTTCCATTTCCTAATCTCAATATTTCATTATTATTTAATATAATATAATTTTTATCTGCAAATTGTATTGATTTAACATTTTTCAAATATAATAATGGTTTGTCTGCATATTCTCCTATATATAATTTTTGTATTGGAGTTGGTACTTCATATCTATTACTCCATACATAATGCTCATTATAATTAGTATAAAGTTCTCCATTATTTTTTAAATAAACAATCATATAATATGGACTATGTACATTTATATCTGATACATTATCATCTACAAAAATTGTCTTATTATAAGTTCTATAATAAAGCTTTCCATTATTTAAAAGTATATAGTTATTAATTATTTTTTTAACACTAGAATCCATTTCAAATGATTTGTATTGATTATCATCTTGATATAATACAACATTCTTATTATCATTTGTTTCTATTGCAAAATATATATAATTATTAGTAACTTTTTTTACATTGTTATAATAAATATTTGGTCTTGGATCAGATTCATTAAAAATATATAAATCATTATTATTGTTAATAGCATATTTATATTCAAAATCAATAATATTATCTAATAGTTTAATTGGAGTAGTACTATTGTTTCCACTATTTATTTTATTTCCAAAATAATTTGTACCCATAAAATATAATTCATTATCATTTGTTAAATATAATAAAGTTAATGATTCATAGGAATCTGCATAAGCAATAGCTTTTTTAACATTTTCTTGTATTAAAGTTGGTGTTTGTGATACTAAAGAAGTGCAACTATATGTTTCTAAACATTTTCCATATAAGTTATTATTGTTATCTATATAGTATAAATCATTTAATTCATAGTCATCGTCTTCGATAACAACATAGTCTTTAATATTATCAAGTATTTCTTGTTCACCATAAAATATTTTATTATCATTTGTTAAATATATAAAATTATTATAATGTACTATACTAAATTTTTTAACATTATCAAAATAAGTATTATTAGCTACATTATTTTCTAACTCACTAATTAATAGTTTGCCATTTGAATATAATATTCCTTTAGGCCCATAAGTATATTCATCTACACTCACTATATCTATATTTTCTGCTTTAATAATAAATGGAATAAATAATATAAAGAATAATAAATATTTAATTTTTTTCATAATAGTACCACCTTTTCTATCTATATATATATTATCAAATATTAGTATAAAAAGATATACTTTTGTATATCTTAATTATAATTAGTTTCTAGATAATAAGTTGTATTGTATGTATGATTAGATGTATTATCTAAAGAAGATAACTCTGTTGATGTTTTTAAAAAGTATTGAATTGAATATACTGGATGTCCATCTTGAGTTACAGGATCATCCCAAGTGGCATCTAAATGTAACCACTGTCCATTATTATATACTAAATTCCATATATGACCTTCACTAGCAACTAATAGATTTGGAATATTAAATCTATCTAAGAATAATGCCATTGCTTCTGCATAACCTTGACATACTGCTTTATCACCTACTATTGCTCCATAAGCACTATATGAATCACTTCCTGAAACTGCTTCTAAATCATAATGATTTTTATTTACTAAATAGTCATGTGCCCATTTAATCTTTTCATAATCACTCATTTGATCTAAATTTAATTCATTTAAATTGTAATCAATAATATTATTTATTTCTTCTATTTGTTCTTCTGTATATTTTTTATTAATAGTAAGTTCTATTCTACCTTCTTCATTATTACTAATTTGTTTTGCATTAATTGTATAATATCTATTATATGGATTTACATAATTCGCTATTGAAGATAACAATTGTCTATTTTGAAATACAACACTAAAATCACTAAAGCATGTACTTAAAGTAGAATAATTACAATTTAATGTTATATTTTCTTGTCCATTATTAAGTCCATTATATATAGCTTTTTTAATATCATTTTGACTAGAAATTGTATATGTAGATGAACTACTATTTTTATAGAATTCATAACTATAATTTCTTTTAGTTATAAATTTCCATTTGGCATATAATGTATAATCTGTATTACTTCCTTTATTTATTTTAGTTATTTTATTTTTATATTCACTATCTGTATACCAACCAATAAATTCACTACTATATCTTGTTGGAGTTGGTAATATTACTTCGTCATCTATTGTATAAGTAGTAACAGCATCATTAGGATTTTTACCTCCATTTAATACATAGTTAATTGAATATTCATTTATTTCTAATTCTACCCATTTTGCATAGTATATTTTATCTCCAGTAGTACCTATTTCTATTTTTATGACTTTATTTATAAATTCAGGTTCTGTATACCATCCTTCGAATGTACTATTATCTTTTGTTGGTATTGGTAATGTTACTTCATCTAACTTTGTATATTTAGTAATTGGATTTTCAAGTTCATTTCCACCATTTAATATATAACTAATATTATATTCAATTATTTCTTCTTCTGTTTTTACCCATTTAGCATAGAAAGTTTTATCACCAGTACTTCCTATTGATATAGTAGTTACTTTAGTTATAAAATTATTTTCTAAATACCATCCATCAAATATAAAATTATCTTTTGTTGGTGTTGGAAGTAAAACTGAATAATTAGATGTATAACTATTTGGAGCATCTATTGGATTTACTCCTCCATTTAATTCATAAGTTATATTATAAGTATCTAATATTTCATTTTCTATCCATTTTGCATAAATTGTAACATTATCAGTAGTACCTATATTTATTTTAGTTACTTTATTTATAAATGTATTTTCTAAATACCATCCTTCAAATGTATAATTATCTCTTGTAGGATCTAATAATATTACCTCATCATTTTTAGTAAATGTATTAACAGCATATTCAGAGTTAATTCCACCATTTAATTCGTATGTAATTGTATAGAAAGTTAATTCTTCTTCTATTTTAATCCATTTAGCATAAAAAGTCTTATCTCCTGAACTACCTTCTTCTATTTTAGTAATTTTATTTATAAATGTATTTTCTAAATACCATCCATCAAATATATATCCTTCTTTTGTTGGTATAGGTAATTCATATGATATTTGACTACTATATTTTGTTAATGCATTTACATTATTAGTTCCACCATCTAATTCATAGTTAATATTATATTCTGGTTTTTTCCATTGTGCATATAAGTATATAGTTTTTTTATTACTTGAAGTTAAATTTACAATTATGTCACTATCATTATAACTTGTTCCACTACCATCTTTTTTAGTATTCCAACCTGCAAAAACATATCCTGTTTTAGTATATTTATTAGTACTTAATGAATATAAAGTATCATATTTTAAATTAGTTTGTGATGACATTTTTCCAGAAGTACTACCATTTCCATTAAATGATATATTATATTTAATTGGTGTCCATTTAGCATAATATATTTTATTACCTGTAGTACCTTTTTTAATTTTAGTTACTTTTGTCTTATATTTGCTTGATGTATACCATCCATTAAATATATATCCTTTTTTAGTTGGATTATATAATTTAAATGTTTTCGTTGTTATAGTATAACTCTTTTTATTTTTAGAACTATTAACTCCACCATTTAATTCATAAGTTATTGTATATGTATTCTTTTTATAATGAGCATATAATGTAAATTTTTTAGAACTTGTTACTATTGTATCTTTATTAACTAAAGACCCACCTGATCTTTTAGTATACCATCCTACAAATGTATAACCTTTTTTAGAAGCACTTGGTAATGCACCATAACTTAATCTTTTATATACTGTTTTTGATCTTTTTGATGATTTACCTCCATTTGCATTAAATGTTAATTTAATTCCTTTAGACCATACAGCATATAAAGTTATTTTATTTGTTAATTCTATATTATCCCCAAGCTTATATTCAGGAATACTTGCTGTTTTAGATCTACTCCATCCTAAAAATGCATATCCACTTCTTGTTGGTTTAAATGTAGTTAATGTATCACTAACACATTCACTAGTAACTTTAATTTTCCCTTTATTAGCATTATATATTACTTCATAAGTTCCTTCTTCACAAGTTAATGCAGATACTTTAACAAATATAAAACTTATTAGTAATAGAATAATAAATAATTTAATTCTTTTCATTTACAATCACTCTCTAACATTAATATTTTATCAAATTTTTTTCTTTATTTAAAGTGGTTACACCATATTATTATTTTAAAATATATGTTCTAGTAGTAATATTAGAATCACTTGAATATTCAAGTATTAATTCATTATTTATTTTAACTAGTATTATTCCAATTGTTTTATTTTGATATATTGTTTTAATATTTTTGTCTATGTATTTTATATATGTCTGTATTTGACCTATATGTTCTTTTTTTAATTCTGTTATTTTTAATTCAACTACAACATATGCATTGTATTTAATGTTATAAAGTAACATATCTATGTAGTTATATGTGTTATCTATTTTAATCTTGAATTCATTTTTAATAAAAGAATACCCACTACCCAATTGTTCCATAAAATTACTTATATCTTCAACTATTAATTTTTGTAATGTCTTTTCTTTTATATTTTCTTTATCTATATTAGAATTCACTTTAATTATTATTGGTTCTGGTATACTTTCTTTAATATCAATATTTTCTTTATTTATTAATTTGATTTTTGTTCTTTCTGGTAATCTTTCATATTCTTTTGATTTGATTCTTTCTCTAAGTTTATTTCTACTTAATTTTTGATTTACACACAAATTAATATAATAATTTATTTTGTTAATATCTTTTAATGATAATAATTCTTGATAATGGCTCCAGTTTAATTCGGCAGCCATTGGCTGCCCTTTTTGAAAAATATAAAAAATTCTCATATACTTTAATGATCTTTCACTATAACCTTTTCCTAATTCATTAGTTAATTTAATAGAATAATTCTTTATTATTCCTTCCCCATAATGCTTTCCTGCTTCACTTAATAGTTTACCTACTTTATATTTTGTTTCTAAATCACTTTTATTTATTGAATATGTTTTTACTCTTTTAGTTATTTCATTATTAATAAGTAACTCTTTTATATTTTTATAATAATTATCCATTAGAACCTCCTAATATTATAATTAGGGAAAAGTTTATAAAACACTTCTTTTTACAATAAAAAAGAAGGATTTCTCCTTCTTTTAAGTTCATTGATACAATATTACTTTGATTTAATATTTTTTACACTTGAGTAATTGCTATATACTTTTGTATCATCAACTACTTTATAGCTTCTTACTTTGTAATAATATTTTTTACCTTTAGTTGTACTATTAACAAATTCTAGTAATTCATCTTCTTTTGTAAATGATTTTACTAATGAGAATTTCTTATTACTGTAAATTGATCTATAAATTTCATATCCATCAGCTTCATTTACATTTGTTAAAGTTACAGTAACTTTCTTAGATGCTGTGCTTAATGTAAATGTTGGAACTTTTGTTGTTTGCTTTTTACTTACTTTTGTCCATCCACTACAATCACCTTTTGCATTACATGCTTTAACTCTATAGTAATAAGTTTTTCCAATTTCTAAACCAGATTGTGTTAATGTTCCATAATTTGGTAATTCTTCTACTGATGTATATTCAGTTCCATCTAGACTCTTTTCTACTACATAATTTGTTGCTCCACTTGCACTTGAAATATTAATATTCATTTCATTATATTCTTTTATACTTAATGATACTTTAGGTGCAGCTGGTGCTGTTTTAACTGTTAATATACTAGTATAAGGTCCATATATTTTCTTTCTTCCTACTTTTTTGTATGCTCTTATTTTAAAGTAATATGTTGTATTTGATTTTAATTTAGTTTTATTATATGTAACTGTATTACTACTTGTAATATTTATTTTACTTTTCATTTTCTTAGTACTTGTTCCATAGTATATTTCATATCCAGTTACATTTACTTTATCATAACTTAATTTAATATTTGTACTTCCTGCACTTTCATATGTAAAGTTATTTACCTTTTCTGGTAATACTTTAATACTTACTATACTTGAATAACTTGAAGTACTTTTTGCATTATAAGCTACTACTTTGTAATAATATGTTGTTCCATAAGTTAATGAATCTGTATATTCAAGTCCTTCTGTAATTGTTCCAATTTGTTTATAATTTTTTGTTTTATTTGTACTTCTATATACTTTGTATCCAGTAACTCCTTCTTGTTCATTTACTTTAACTAATACTTTATTATCTACACTTCTTGTTACTGTTAAAGTTGGAGCATTTGGAATTGCTTTCTTACTTACTACACTTGAGTAACTTCCACAAACTTCAGCATCATTACAAGCTCTAACTCTATAATAATATGTTGTTCCTTCTGTTAAACCAGTATGTGTATATGTCACAGCACTTGTAAGTTCATCTACTAAACTAAATGTCTTATTATCTGTACTTACTTCTAATTTATATTTAGATGCTCCTGATACAGAATTAATTTTAACATTTAATGATTTATAATCTTTATTACTTACTGTAATTGTTGGTGCAGCTGGTGCTGTTTTAACTGTTAATGTATCACTATATGCACCGAATATTTTTGTTTTTCCTACTAATTTATATGCACGAACTTTAAAGTAATATGTTGTATTTGATTTTAATCCAGTCTTATTATATGTAATTGTTGAATTACTTGTTATTGTAATCTTTGTCATTTTACTTGTACTTGTTCCATAGTATAATTCATATCCTGTTACATTTACTTTATCATAGCCGACTTTAATATTTGTTGATCCGATAGATGTAACATGTAAGTTTTCTACTTTATTTGGAACTGTTTTACCACTTACAACACTACTTGTTTTATTACTTATTTCATTTAATGCTTTTACTTTGTAATAATAAGTTGTTCCATATGTAAGTCCTGTATTAGTATAATGATTTGTATGAACAGTAGCTATTTTTGTAAATCCACTATCCTTTTTAGTACTTCTATATACTTCATAACTTGTTGCATTTTCAACTTCATTCCAACTTACTAATACTGAATTATCATTTCCCTTAACTACTTGTACTACAGGTGCAGTTGTAATTGCAGGACTTCCTTTTGCTTCAAAATATATTTGCATTTCATATGCATCAAAGTTATCTATAAATTCTGCTTTAAGGAATTCTGGTGCTCCTAAAATTGCATCTTCATTAAATTCATCTGCTAAAACATATCCATAAGTAGTATTAAATAATACATGTAAGATATATCTTTTCTTAGCTACAAATTTATCAGATGAATTTAATTCTTGTCCTGTACTTTCTTCAGTCCAGAAAATACTATTAGCATTTAATCCTTCAGTATTTAAATTGATATTATCAATTCTAGCTGCATTTCCATCAGATGGAGCAACTATTCCAGCAATATTGAAAGCAGTTACTTGACTAGGGTCTGTTGCTACCCATCTAATTTGTCTATCTCCAAAATCACCATATTTAGATGTTAATTCATTATTAATATAGAATTTTGTATTTTCATCTACTCCATAACCAGCAGAAAATACTGTACTGAATCTTACCTCATATTCTTTATCTTTAACAAATGTTGCATCTCCTTCAATATGAGGAGTTCCATCAGTTGTTAGATACCAATAATTAACTACAAATGCATATTCACTTGGTTCGGCAGATATAATACTTGTAGGTGCTGTAAATCCAGCAACTGGTTTATTAATTGTTCCTCTTACTTCACTTAGATAAACATTCCAACTAGCATATAATGTTAAATCTTCATCAATTGGAGTACTAAAATTGAACTCATGAGTTAATGCAGAATCTGTATACCATTTTCCTAATATATATCCATTTAATGTTGAGTCATGTAATCCAGGTTTTGCTACACGCTCTCCAGGATAAACATATTTAGTTTCAATTGGTGTACCACCATTAGTAACAAAACTAACTCCTACTTTTGTTTTTTCATAAATTCCATAGAATTGTAATCCACTAGTTTCTAGCGTTTGTTTAATCTTTATATGACCACCTTCAGCAATATAATAATCAGCTGAAGAATCATTTCCAACAATAGGTCCATCAACACTACCTAAATGCCATTCTTTTAATTCATAACCATTTATTCCTCTTTGATCAATACCTACGATTTCATTTTCATGATAAGCACCAGCTGAACCTATATGATCTGGATAATCATTTCCACTATACGTAAATATTGCTGCATCATTAACATTTGCTGCTACATAGAAATTAAAATTCCAATAAGCTTCAATAGTAATATCTGATGTTACAAGAGAACTAAAGTTATAACAATTATTATTATATTTCCAACATGAGAATAACAATGTTCCTTTAACAGGATCACTAGGTTTAGTTACAGGTTGTCCATCATCAACTTCAACAGTATCAATTATGTTATCAAATCCATCTGTAAAAGTTACTGTTCTTTTTACTACATCTGCTACTATTTCAAAGTCTATACTAAATTCTTCAAATTTTCCATTTAAACTTGTAACATATACTTTTGCTGTTCCTACATTTACATTATTTTCATATCTAAGTGAGTAATCTGTTCCAAGCATTAATAATGTTCCATTTCCATATACGTTTACGAATGGAGTAATAGCTTGTCCTGTATATATTTGATTAGCAATATTATCATAAGTTACTTCAATTGGTTCTTCTTGACTATTTTCTTCATAATCAGTAACTAGTACTGCATAAATATATAGCATATTATCTTCATTATTTTTATCTGAGATATGGATATAATAATATTTATCTTGATTATCTTCACCGACTTCTATTTCTACTAATTCTTCTTCTGCTTTTCCAACTTCAACATCATATTTTGATGTATCTACTATATCAGTTACTACTTTTCTAACTGCAGCTAATTCTGCTTCATCAGTTTCTGGATGTCCAGGAATACCTATTGCTTCAGTAAGTCCCATCATTGAATATTCGTCGCCTGCATCATCTAAGAATGTAGGTGCTGCATATGCAATTCCATCTCTTGATATCCATCCATCTCCGTAACTAAATGCAAGTCCACCCATTCTTGGATAAAATTCGAATATAAATCCATCATCATTTTCAATAATCTTATTAATATCGGAATGTTTACCAATTGATCTTACACTTTTATCCCAATCATCAATATAAGTAATTTGATCACTTAAATAATCATTTACATATGAATAATGTTTTTCTTCAAAATCAACTTTATTTAATAATGCTTGCGCTTTAGTAATAAGAGTATTATCGAATCCTTCTTTTTGATCTTCATAAACTATTGTAAGTGCAACCTTATCTGGACTACACATAAATCCATTATAATAATCTTCATCATTGTCATCTTCATGAGTAGCACAATAATAAATATCTTCTGTATCTCCATTAGGAAGTGGTAATTCATCATAACGATATCCTAATGTTACATATGCTGTATCATATTCTTCATTAATGTCAACACTTAAATAAATATTACCATCTTCTATATCTTTACCAAGTTGTTCATAAACAACGTCATTTATATAATCAGATAGGAAACTTTTAGAAATTGTTGAAACTGCTTTAGCATCAACTGTTGTTCTACCATCTAATAATTCATTTAATTTGTTAGTTAACATTGTTTTAAATGTTCCTGCTGTTGGTTTAACACGAACTATTACACTTTCAAAATATCCATTTTCTATCTCAGCACTAATTATAGTTGCTCCTTCTGCTACCGGAGTAATTAATCCAGTATTACTTACAGTTGCAACTTCAGGATTGGAACTCTTCCATTCTGCTGAAGCAGAATATAATGTATATTCTAGTTGATATGGTTCACCTAAATCTATATCTAATGCAGGATAACGATTTGGTTCATCAAATGAAATTCCAAATGGAACTACTACTATATTATTCTTTTTTACAGGATATGATTTTGTTCCAATTATAATATTAAAATCAAAATTTCCTTCAAGAATTTCTTCACAATTTTCCTGATTACAAGTAATTTCTGGACTAATTCTATAATCCACTATTGAGTTAGTAATTTCATCAACAAATGTATGTGCTGCTACACTAATAAGTGAACTATCATATGGATATCTAGATCTATTTGCATAGAAAATAGATGTCTTGTTTAAAGCTTCCATTATAATTTCATTTACTTCAGAAAACACATAAACTTCTTTTTCAAAAGTTTCATCATTATATTCAAGAACTATACTAACTGGGAATATTCCTTGTTTTAATACTTTTATTTTATTACCATCAACTATTTCTGAATATCTTTCAGATTGATATAAATTGTATATTCTTTTTAATACTACTGGTTGTTGATTTCCTTCTTCATCGATATATGTAAAATTAATACTTAGTATATCTCCTACATTAGCATCAATTAGATCATCTATAATAAATCCAATTGTTCTAAATGGAACTTCAACATTATTTACTGAGTAATAATCACCATTTTCAGCATCATATCTAGTAAAATCAACTATACATTTAGTTTTTGTACAGCTTCCCATATTTATCCAGTTATTAGAATTATCACTACGTACTCTGTCATCTAAAATTTCATATACATATGATTTATAATTAAGACTATTATTAAGTCTATAATCATCTTCAGTTGTATCAATTACTATTTCTTCTGCTAATACTTGATCAATTAATTCTTGTACAAAAGTATTTGGATCTAATTGGGGAATTTTTTGGAATGTCTTTTGAACTTCTGTAGAATCAAAATTACCCATTCCACTTACAGTAGCTGTAATCATATAATTTTCTTCACTATATTCTACTGTATAATCTCTACCTTCTACTAATGCAAAGCCATTTACCATAATACTTATTGTATTATCATCATTAGAAGTTATTTCACTTTCTTTTATAACATAAGGTTTTATAGTACCTGTTGTTTCAATGTTATTTGTTCCGCTTATATAATATTTATCATAAGCATCCCCTATTAAACTAACAATTACAGATGCAGATATATTATTACCAGCATCACTTTGAGAATAATATACTACTGCAGTATAATCTGTACCTTCTACTAAATCGTCTATTAAATAATTTCCTTCAAAAGTAACAGTTGCTTCGCCTTCATTATAATAATTAAAATATTTTTCTTTTAATTGATAACTTTTAATACTTATAGCATTTTGTCTGTTATAAGGATTTTCAATAGTTACTGTTGTTGTATTTACAACATTTAACTCTCCACATCCTTCTACATAATATTTTTTGTTATCTTCTGCAAAATTTAGAAATTGTGGACAATTTGCACTTGTCACATCACTTTCTAATACATATCCCAAATAATATACATGATTATCTAGATTGCTACTATTAAATGTACCAGCAAAATAGTCTGGACCAATATTTTCAGTACAATCAATATAATTATCACTAATATTATTGGTATTATTTGTTGCATAAAAACAATAACCATCTTCTCTATCATGTAACTCATAATGAATCTTATATGTAAGCCCATTATCAAGCTTATACATATCATCACTATATCCTAAAAAATCCTCCTCATCTTCTCCTGTTACATGAGTTATCGCAACGCTCTGTTCAGCATAAACTCTTACAATAAACGTTGCAAAAACCAATACCCCTAAAATAAATAAAAGTTTCTTTTTCATATTTACCTTACCTTTCATTATAAGGATATCACAATATATATTGTTTTTCAATTTTTTTCATAAAAAAAGAGTTCTTTTTTTGAACTCTTTTTTCTATAAACATTCTACAAATGTATCATCTAAACATCTTACTGCACATAAGCAATTTGCATCCATAGTAAATACAGAATTAGTTGCTACATAAGGGTATAAAGATGATGTATCTGTATTAGGAACTAATACTCTAAATGTAGCACAACATCCATCTACTTTTTCAACTCTAAATACATTACTAGTAGTCGTTTCTGTAGCACTTCTACTTACTGGCATTGACCACGCTACACCATTACCACAACAAGTGTATAACATTATTGGTCTTGTGTTGCATATTGGACAAGTTGGCCCTCCACCTAATGCAGGTCTATCGCATGAAAGTAAACAATTATCTGGGCATGCATTATTTTGAAGTACATTTATAACTTGTAAAATTTCCATAATGCAGTTATTACAACAATTTTGTTCATTATTATTGTTATTATTACAATTACACATATAATCCACTCCTTTATTTCTATTCATTAATAAGTTATGAATTATATTAATTTTAGTTACCATTAATTACCTATATTATTTATTTTATCAAGTAGTGTTTCAATAACGAATTTATCTTCAAGTTTATTTATCATAAATATTCCATTTCCTATTGAATTAATACTTGATCCACAATGATATATTTCCTCATTATCTATAATGAAATATCTATCATGAAATATATTACTTCTAATAATTTTTAAATTATTATATTGTAAATTATATTTATCTAAATCTAATTTACTAATTCTATTACTATCTTTAGTAATTAATATTACTTTTATTTTTAATTTAGAAACTATATCCAAAATATTTTTATCTGCATAAGAGTCAATTATAATTAGTTCTTTTTTTGCTTCTTTTAATATATCTAATACTTTAGAATATGAATCATATTTTTGACCTTCTAAGAACAGTATTTCTTTAGGATTAAATCTATCAAATATTTTATTTATCTTTTCGTCATGCTCAATCAATTTTAAATTAATGTTATTTATTGACTTATATATGTTTTCATTTTCAATTATAAAATGTCTCATTTTAACAAAAGTATCCATTATCGCTATTGATACTTCAGTTGCTACTTTCGATTTAAGTATAGTGGCTAACATATATACCCCCTGCTCTGTAAAAACTCTTGAATTATAACGTGACATATCACTTATATTTGCGGTCGCATTTTGCGACCACAAATAATTAATTTCTTCATCAGTTAATATCCAAGATATTCGTTCGGGAAACTTTGTTTTATTTCTACGAACAGCTTCATTAATTCGTTTAGTTTCAACCTCATATAATTCTGCCAAATCAGAATCAAGCATTACTTGTACTCCTCTTATTTCATAAATTATATTTTCAATGTTTTTTTCTTCAATTGTTTTATTCATATAAATACCTCCTTATAAAATAAAAGGCATATTCCTCAAATGAGAAATATACCCGCATGCTTGCAATCATTTTTACTTGCTTAAAATGAAAACCCTAGTCGATCTAATTGTTATATTAATACTTAGCAAGATAACTAATATATATACATTCTAACATATTAATTATTGTTAAACAAGAATTATTTATTTTCAAAATTCCATGAGTCTTTAACCATGTCATCTAATGTTTTTTCACAAGTAAAATTCAACTCTTTTTTAGCTTTATCAGGATTACTATAACATTTAGCAATATCTCCTGGTCTTCTTCCAACTATTTTGTAGTTAACTTTAACTCCATTTACACGTTCAAATGTATTTACCATATCAAGTACGCTATAACCTTTTCCTGTACCCAAATTATATACAAATAATCCTTGATTCTCTTTATTTAATTTTTCAAGTGCTTTAACATGACCACGAGCTAAATCAACAACATGAATATAATCTCTTACACCAGTTCCATCTTCAGTATCATAATCGTTTCCAAATATACTTAAACATTCTAATTTTCCACTTGCAACTTTAACTATATATGGCATTAGATTAGCAGGTATTCCATTAGGATCTTCACCTATTAATCCAGATGGATGAGCGCCAATTGGATTAAAATATCTTAAAATACATATATCCATTGATTTATCTGATTCATATAAATCTTTAAGTATTTTTTCTACAATTAGTTTACTTGTTCCATATGGATTAGTAGTATTACCTGTCCTACATTCTTCAGTTATTGGTACAATTTCAGGAGTACCATAAACAGTAGCACTACTACTAAATACTAATTTTTTACAATTGTACTTTCTCATAATACTTAATAGATTCAAAACACTTGATACGTTATTAATATAATATTCTACTGGCTTTTGTACGCTTTCACCAACTGCTTTATATGCAGCAAAATCTATAACAGCATCTATATTATTATCTTTAAATATTAAATCTAATAAATCGCTATCTAACATATTTCCTTCATAAAATTTTATTTCTTTATTTGTTATTCTTTTTATTTTATCAAGCACTTCTTTTTTACTATTACTAAAGTTATCAAGACCAATAACATCATAACCATTTTCAAGTAACTCAACGCAAGTATGACTTCCTATGTATCCAGTTGCTCCAGTTACTAAAACTTTCATATTATTCACCTCTATTTTCATTATACAATACTTTATATTACTCAAACAACAAAAAAAGAAAAGTAATAATTCTACTTTTCTTTTATAATATAATTTTATTTAGAAACATTAATAATTATTGTTTTAGTAGTCTTAATAGGTTTCTTATTAATGTCTTTTCCATCTATTGTTATATTTAATGCTGTAGTACCTTCTTTAATTCCATCAACAGTTATTACTGCTTCATTATTATTTAATTGTACAGTTGGTTTATCAACTATTGCTACTACACTATCATTTGATTTAATTGTTACTTTACCTGATGCATTAACTGCACTAACTTTAAATGTAACACTACTTCCTTTTTTAACATTTAATGATGTTCTATTTACTGTTATGCTACCAGTTTTAGGTTTAGTAACATTTATATTAATTGTTTTTGATATAGCAATAACTTTTTCATCAAATCCGGCACCATCTACTGATACGCTTAGTGCTGTAGTACCTTCTTTAATTCCGTTAACAGTTATT